>PDWI01006153.1_pt1 | contig 15203 bp, 12 predicted proteins | sample 1430891 | NCBI WGS metagenome assembly PDWI01 (sample SAMN01162508, study PRJNA174530) | Oral metagenome, whole genome shotgun sequencing project. | biome: Marine environment; feature: Marine mammal; material: Swab sample of the gingival sulcus; isolation source: swab sample of gingival sulcus... | reverse complement strand
ATCTTCCAGCGTTTCAAAATCAACCGTCACACAATAAGGCGTGCCAATCTCATCCTGCCGACGATAGCGCTTGCCAACATTACCATTGTCATCAAATTCGCACATATATTCCTTTTTCAGCTCACCAAAAACTTCTCGGGCCTTCCGCACCAGCTCCTCCTTATTTTTCAAAAGTGGAAAAACAGCCACCTTAATTGGCGCTAATTGCTTAGACAATTTTAAAACAGTGCGCTTTTTCCCGTCAGGCAATTCTTCCTCCACAAAAGCATCAGTCAGCACTGCCAAAAAGGTTCGATCAACTCCCACTGAAGTCTCCACTACATGCGGAACGTAAGTTTCGTTAGTCGAAGGATCGCGATAATCCAACTTTTGACCGGAAAATTTAGCGTGTTGCGATAAGTCATAGTCACCTCGCGCATGCACTCCTTCCAACTCATTAAAACCGAAAGGAAAGTTGTACTCAATATCCCAAGCCTTGGTTGCATAGAAGATAAGATTTTCATGCTCCTTCCAACGTAAATTCTCTTCCTTAATCCCCAAATCCAAATAGTATTGCCAACGTTTTTGTCGCCAGCTCTCATAAGTCTTATCTATTTCACTGGGATGCACAAACATTTGCATTTCCATTTGCTCAAACTCTCTTTTGCGAAAAATAAACTGGCGAGCGGTAATCTCATTACGAAAGGCCTTGCCAATTTGTGCAATGCCAAAAGGAATCTTCATGCGGGTGGAATCCAAAACATTTTTGTAATTAACATAGATTCCCTGACAAGTTTCTCCTCGCAAATAAACAGGATCTTCATCCCACTTGCCGGTAAAATTGCCTAGATTAGATTTGACCAATAAATTAAAGCTTTTGGCAGAAGAAAAATCACTGCCTCCACATTTAGGGCAAGTGACTTTGTCAAGATTATCATTTAACAACTGATTAATCTCTTCTTCTGACATTTTTTCATCAGCCGCTACACCCGCTTTTTCCAGAAGATGATCCACTCTCACTCGCAAATGGCATTGCTTGCACTCGGAAAGCGGATCGCTAAACCCACTAACATGACCCGAGGCCTCCCACACTTTGGGATGCATAAAAATACTACTATCCAGCCCAACGATATTGTCATGCTCCTGCACCATTGCTTGCCACCAAGCATTCCGAATGTTTTTAGCTAGCTCAACCCCATAGGGTCCAAAATCATAAACAGCAGCAAAACCCCCATAAATTTCACTGGAAGAAAAAACAAAACCGCGCTGCTTGGCAAAACTGACAATTCTGTCCAAGGCTACCAACTGATTATTTTTTTCTTTTTTCATTGGATTAGATTAAAATTAACAAACAAAACCCGTCCCAAGCAATTCTTTTGCAAGAATCAATCAGGACGAGTTTCCCCGCGGTTCCACCTGCTTACCGGACAATAAGCCCGACTCTTTTGTTTTGTTCGCCAGCTCCAGGGAGCCAATCCCCTTTCCTCACCAGCACTCTAATTATATTTTTCAAAAAGATAAAAGTCAAATTATTTTGTTTGTCGAAATTTTGTGCTATAATCTAAACAAACAATTAAACTAAAACCAATGGAGGAAAAAATAGCTAAAATGATTAATGACGCCGAGTTAAATGAACAAGAGAAAAGCGTGCTCTTGGAGAGGTTATCGCTACTACCTGCACCAATAATGGAGCATTTTTATTCAGTTCTGAATAGCAGACCGGAACATTTGAAATTGACAGCAAAGTTACTTATCGAAAAAATAGCAGCGGGTGATGATCACGAAAAAATCAAAAAGATTGTTAAAAAAGAAGAGCAAATATTAGATCAAATTACTGAGAAATTAATCTTAGATAAAATAACTAAAAAAAATGAAGGAATCAAGAATAATTAATCGCCTAAGAAAAAGAGCAGAGGGGAATTTAGACACAAAGGAAAAACAGGCACCAGAATTTGAAACTGCAACGAAAGACATTGAAAGTGGAAAAAAAATACCCGAAATGCCAGGGGCTGCCTTAGCTAGAGCAGAAACCGGACTATTTGCTGGCACAAAGAAAGCAATTGAAAGAGCAGGAGTGAATTCCTCTGCCCTAACCATTCTCACTCTAACCACAATGCTCAGAATGGTTAGCCCGGAATCGGCTCATGCTGAAGTTAATACTAACACCATTGACACTGGAATAATCTCAGTTGACGGAGAAGAGCAAGGCATCTTTAAAAATGCTGCTGAACAATCACCCATTCAAGAAACTAGTAAGGGGATAGTTTTTACAATAGAAAATGGAAAAGTTAATGGAAAAAACATTCATGCAATCGTTAAGCCGATTGAAAAACTTAAGGGGGCAGACCTTAAAAAAGACGGGGTAATGAAAACGGGAAGCTTCCAGGAACGAATGGAACAAATGAAGGCAGCAAGAGCAAGAAATACTCAAAATAACATCAGCTAAAAAATAATTAAAAAAATGGAATTAATTCCAATAAATAATGAGGAAATAGCTCCCAGGAAAGAAGCTGTTAAAATCAAAAAATCTTGGGAAGAAAGCCGTGAAGACAAAATTAATGACCAAGAAAAATTACCCCAAGGCTTTGCGCTTGCCCAAAAAGAACAAGGAATGATTAATAGAGCCACTGAAAATATGGAGCGGTTGAGAATAAATAACACAATGGCTAAAGTTATTATGCTAAGCACGGTGCTTAGCATGCCCATCACCCCAGCTCAAGCCGAAAATGTAAGTGTTGGTGGCATCAACATTGATGGTAAACAATACGGCAACCAACAAATAAATAGTTCATCAGTTGGTATTAGAGTTGAAACTCATATCACTGGCAACCCCAGTACTGGGCTTAAGGGCTACACCGAAGTTAATGGTCAACGTGTAAATATAGACCAAAATCAACCACTGGTTACTATAAATCAGGACGGGAGCATGATTTACAACCTAGACAACGGCTTGAATGCGATTGTTACTCCAATCATTCCCCCACAAGAAAATTCTTGGTCAGAACCTAAAAGCCCTAACCAAGAGGAAAAAACTAATTCAAATAACGACATAGTCACCGGCAACCTGAGCCCCCAAGAACCTCAGCCAGAAGAATTAGAAGAAATTAATCAGATAACTAGCGCTAATTTAAACACTCCAAATCCCCTGGAAGATCAAATTGAAAAAATAACAAATGATGGAAATTTTAACGTGCCTCAACAAGAAGAATTTTCCGAAGAAGAGCTGGATAAACTGGCTGAAAGACTAGCAAGAAAATCAGAAGCTTATTCGGGACCAATGAAAACAGTAAGCGCTAGAAGACCCTTTAGCCAATTCAATAATGAAAATAACTAAGTGGGCTCAATTCCATTAGATTTGATTGGATTCACTGCCTTAACTTTAATCAAAATAAAAACGACTTATGAAATAATCCAAATAAGTCGTTTTTTCTTTTTTAATTAACCCTCTTCAATCTATCTCACCTCAAAATTAAACTTCCCTAGTAATCACCGCCAAATAAAACCAAAAAAATCCCAGCATTAGCCCAGCATTAAAGAGATTTGGCACTAAAATCGCCACCGTGCTTAGCGCTACCAAAAGCTGCCAATTTCCATTGGAATTTGATTGCCAAAAAGCTGGCAAAGCTTTCAAAAATGGCAACAATAAAATCACTGTAAAAACCAAAAGTCCCAAAAAGCCAAAAGCAAACCAAACCTCCAAGAAAATATTGGAAGCATTAAGCCGATGTTGGTTTTCATCTTCACCCAGAAGCAAACCAATTGTGCCCAAACCCTGACCCAGCCAAAAATTTGACTTGATTCCCTGCCAAGTTTGCTGGTAAATATTTTTACGTACCACCACATTGGGGTCAGGCCTTAAAACAGTACTGACAAAAAAGCCCTTCTCCCTTTCTTGAACAATCTCTTCCAAATTAATATGCCGACAACCATATTCACCCAACTGAGCAAGGGCGTCAATTTTCTCCGGTAAAGCCACCTGTTTTTTACAGCTTACCGTTATTTTCTGCAAACCGGAAAAAGAGCTGGCAGCTCGATTACCTAAATGGAAGTTAGATAAATTAAAAACATAAACCAAAGTTAGCGCTAGTACTCCGATTATTCCAATGGACAAAATTTCTTGTCCTAAAAAACGAAATTTTCGCTTACCGACTAAAAACAGCCCATAAACCATTAACACTGCCAACATTGCCAACCAGCCGCTGCGCGCCACTGTTAAGAGCATTGCCAAAATTACAAATAAAAGCGCTGAATTACCTAACCACCAAAACAACCTGTCAGCTCTGAAATAACCGATCATCTTTTCTTGACCAAAAATGGCGGCTAATCTTCTTAGCCATAGCAATAAAGCAAAAACAAAAGCCAAGTAGAGCGCCAACCAATCCGGTTCAGTGAAGGTGCTGTTAATTCTTCCTGTCATTATTTGCAAGCTTTGCCAGCCCATTTTATTGGCTAGTGACTGATAAAATCCTGCCGAAATAACCCAGAACGAACTTATTAGGAAAAAGTAAAGACCCTGAGCCAACTCTTTTCCACTCTGGATGTAGATCCTAACTAACAAAAAAATCCAAGCAAAAGAGGTAAAAATGATTGCTAATTTAAGAGACAATGACTGATTAAGCGACCAATAAGTAGAAGCAAACGCAATCAATACCAAAACTAGAACCAGGGTGTCCAATTTAGTTAAATTTTTCCAACGCTTAAGCCAAAAACTGCCATTCTTGGCCAGCCTTTTAGCCCAGAAACTACCAGAAGCAACCCTATCGGGGATTATGAAGCTAAATAGAATCGAGAATAGTCCCACTGAAAGCAAGCTAGCGCCAAGTAATTGATAAGGCCGAACAGAAAAAGGTATTAAATCTGGGGAAATAATTATATTTTCAAAAGGCAAGAAAGCTACTAAGCACCAAAAAGTAATTCGGGGCGAAAAAATAGCAGCAATTAGGGTTAACACAAGCAGCAATCCAAACAAAAACCAATTGAAGGGTAAATAACCGCAAAAGTTGAGCAGCAACAACAATAAGACTGCCAACGAAATTAAGATTGTGCTTTTCAAATACTGATTAATCATGAGATAAATAAGTTATTTCAAAACGGACTTAATCTGATAAATTATATCATCAGTAAAGCTATCCCAGGAGAATTTTTTGGCGTTTTCCAGTCCTCTTTGTTTAATTTTCTCTGCCAAGGCTTCATCTTGCAATACTTTTTTCATTTTCAAAGCCAAGTCATCAGCATTATTATCCTCAAACAACTCAGCAGAACTGGCAAAATACTCACCCAAGGAAGAATTATCGGCAGTAATCACTGGACAAGCTGAGTTTTGCGCTTCCAGAGGAGGTAAACCGAATCCTTCGTATAGGGAAGGGTAGCAAAACAACCTGGCACTAGAAAAAATTGCCGGTAGATGTAGTTGCTCGACAAAACCAATTAACTTTATCTTATCAATAGAAAAATTATATTTCTTAATTGCTCGCTCAATCCTTTCCGGAATATTATCCACCAAAGGAATTAAATTAGCGTTAAACTTCCCTGCCAACACTAAGTCCGGCACTTTCTCCGCCGGTAATAAATTAAAGAGCTTGCCATAAGCATCAATTAAAAGAGGCACATTTTTACGCACATCAAAACCACCAACATAAAAAATAAAATCTTGCCGCTGATCAATCCCATAATTATTCAAAACATTAAAAACCGATCCCTTGGGTACGAACTTTTTGTAAATTTCATCACAGTCTTCTTTGACTATTTTAATTTTTTCTTTTTCCACTTGAAAATATTTAACAATATCAGCCTTAGAATTTTCTGAAATGGTAAGAATATGACTAGCCCTACTAATTGCACCATCAACCAAGAAATAGTAAGCTTTCTTGCGCCAGTTATTCAAGTACTGTGGAAAAATCTTCCAAACCGTGTCATGCACTAACATTAAGTGAGGAACTTTGTTTAGCACGGTTACTGACTGATAAAGACTGAGTAGGGCCTGACAACCATCTTTCCTCACCGCCCTGGGCAATAAAAATTTTTCCCACCAAATCTTACGCAGCAAATCATCTCTTTTATAAAAACGATTAGTTAACACTCTCTGCTCAAAATTAGCTGGCAAATCTAGGTCAGTGTCCTCTTCTAAATATAAAATAAACTTGAAACCTGACAGATTTTTCTTGGCTAGCTTTTTAATAAAATTGAAAGAAATCTGGCCAGTGCCACTGTCGGGTTTTCTTATGAAAGAAGCATTGATGGCGATTTTCATTTTGGTTTTAATTACTTATCTCCAGTTTAGTGGAAATATTCTTGTCCGTCAAAGTTTTCTCGTGTGGTTTTTTAATCAATTGGTTATAAACCGCTAAATTCTTTTCGGTAACTTTTTGCCAGTCATATTTTTCTCTTGCTCGCCTTAACGCGCTTTGTGCTAGGAGGCGCTGCTTATTTTTGTCTAAAATTAACTCTCCCAAATTATTTTTAAAGTCCTCTCTGTCTTTATTAACAAACAACCTGGCAGTATCAGCTACTACATTGGTATTTTCAGGAATATCAGCAACCAAAATCGGCAAACCATGTCCCATTGCCTCCAACAATGAATTAGAAAGTCCCTCCGACTCGGAAGCAGAAACAAAAATCAAGGCATGAGAATAAAATTCATGACAAGCCAAGCCTTCTTGCTTGCCGGTAAAAACAATGTCTGAGCGATTTTGGGCCCGCTGCTTCAGATCTCGAACATAATCATGAGTATATGCACCCTCGCCGACAATAGCCAATTTCAAATCTTTTTTAATTTTACCTTCATTTTTCAGTGCAATGAAGACCTCTACCAAATCATGTACCCGCTTATGCTTGACCAATCGACCCAAATAAAGTAAATATTTGCCCTTTTCTAGGTTAAATTTTTGCAAATTTTTGGTAGTGGCTACTTTGCTAACGCTAGCACCATTTTCAATTTCAATTAAATTTTTATCATACTTTTTCTTGGCATAATCCTTAATCAAACCACTCACCGCAATGGTTTTGTGCGGGAAATGACAAATTGCCCACTCGCCAAGCTGCAAATACTTTTGAGCCAGAAAGCCCCACTTTTTGTGCTTGCAATCACGAGAATTAAAAGTCGCCACCACTTTAACATCAGGACGAAACAGGCGCACTAACCAAGCCAAAGTAGTTGGCCCAGGTGCTTGATAGTGAATAATGTCATAATTAGAAAAAATAGCGTGCCAAGTAGCGAAAAAGGTGTGCGAAATAGCCTCGAAGTTCTTACCCTTAAAAAATGGCACATAAATCAGTCTTACCCCCTTATATTGCTTTCTTTGGCTATAGTTCTTCCTAGCATAAACAAAAACCTGATGACCTTGTTTCGCCATCCGCACTGAAAGCTCCTCCACTCTTCTTTCTACTCCACCAATTGTTACGGGAATGCCTTTTTGCCCAATAAATGCGATCTTCATAATAAAACTATTTAATCAAAGATTTATAAATTTGGCAAAGCTCTTGATAGTGCCTATCGCTATCGTTAAGCTTGCGAGCAAACTTTTCTGCCTTCTTGCCCATTATCTCAAGCTCGGCAGTCGAAAAATTAATCATTTTGCGTAGATTTTCCTCCAAACTGGGAAATTTCTTAGCGTCAAAAACCAAACCGGTTTCATTATTAATCACTAACTCTGGCAGGCCACCCAAATTCGAGACTAGGACCGGTTTTTGCAAAAACTGCGCTTCGGTTACTGCCAGTGGCGCATTCTCATACCAAATTGAAGGCACCACCACAAAATTAGCTGATTTTAAAATTCCCCAAAGCTCACTTCCACTTCTGGCCCCTAAAAATAACACCTCCTTTTGCAAATTACATTTTTTTACCAACTGCTCTAAATTAGCCCTCTCTTCACCTTCACCCACAATCAAGAGTTTGTAATCACCCACCTGCTGCTTGGCTTTTAAACTATTGACTGCTTTAATTAAATTAGCCACACCCTTTTCCTGACTTAAACGACCAAAGTAGAGAAAAAATTTACCATAATCCAAACTAGCCTTAGCTGTCTTCATTTCCGCTAGCTTTTGCTGACTAATGAAATTAGGTAAAACCCTGATTTTATCAGCTGGAAATCCAAATTCAATATACTTATTCTTAATAAATTTACTCGGAGCAATCATTAAATCAACTTTTTGGTAGCTTTTTAGCCATTGATGCAAATAAGCCTCGGCTGTTGCCAGTAAACTAATCGCCCTTGAATCCTTCAAGCACTTATTCAAAAAACAATTGTAATATTTCCCCCCTTGGCATTTTTGACAAATCCCGCCCTTATTCAAAAGCTTGTAATTAGGACAAATTTCCTTGTAAGCGTGCAAGGTCAAAACAACCGGAATTTGCTTCTTTTTCAGTTCATGTATAATAGAAGGAGTAAGGTAGTGATAGATATTGTGTAGATGTGCCACTTGTGGCTGTTCAGCATTAATCAACTTCCCAATCCTTCTCTGAGCATCCCGATTATAAAGGCTCTTCAGCCCACCAGTAAGCTTTTGAAAAAAACTATTCTTATTGTTAAAATCAAAGTTCTTAGCAAAGTAACGGCTAAAACGAGAAGGTAAATTACCCTGGTGTTGCATTGAAAAAACCGAAACTTGGTGCTTATTTTCTTTCAGTAGGCCAATGGTATCAAAAAAGACTGTGGAGCTACCACCCAACTTACTACCGTAGAATTTATGCACCTGCAATACCTTCATTTGATGATTAATTTTAAACAATTACCCATTTATCATTAACACCATAGTATAAATGAAAAGCAATAATTTGTCAATAGCAAAACCAAAAGAAGCTGTTTTGCTCTATTTTTTGGGCTTAATTGGGCTATTTTCTTATGCAATTATCAGCCAACCAGCCTTAACTAGTATCATTTTTTTGCTGATAGGGTTAACTCTGGGTACTATCTTTCTTTACGATCCAACCAAGGGCACACTGTTGCTTTTACTTATCCGTCCTTCAATTGATAAGATTAATCAGCATCTCTCCTTACACCTCAATGACCACCTGGTTGTCAATGCCGCTGCCGCTTTAGGTTTACTAATCGTGGTTGTAACAACATTTTTTTTAATCAAAAACTATCCACTAATCAAATCTATTCCCCTCAAGAAGGGTTGGATTTTATTCCTGTTGATTATTTTTTTCAGTCTGTTTTATTCACTTGACTTCACTAGAAGCATTTATGAACTAATTCGCCTACTCAGTATTTTTTCTTTTTTCATTTTAATTTACTGCTTTTTACAGACCAAAACAACCGACTATCGAGAAATTATCAAAGTTATCATCTTTTCGACAATTATTCCCTGCCTTTTCGCTGTCTACCAACTCCTAACCGACAGTGGCTTAGCTGACGAAACTGGTGCTAACCGCGTCTTTGGTACCTTTTCTCACCCCAATCCCTTTTCGCTCTTTTGCTTAATCGTGCTAGCCCTAGGGGCTTTCATGTTTATTCATCAGAGAAAAGAGAGCTGGCAGTCAATTTTTTATCTAATATTTACCGCTGGTTTGACCTTGCTAATTCTATTCACTTTCACTCGAGGAATTTGGCTGGCCTTAATGCTTTTGACTTTCATTTTGGGCTTGAAATACTCGCCCAAAACAATTTTTTATGCCGGTGCTTTGGGGTTAATCCTCTTTTTCAGCGTACCAGCAATCCACGATCGAGTGGAGGATATTTACAATCCGCCAGCCGACAGCTCCATCGCTTGGCGAATTAAGCAATGGCAACGAATGTTTGATGCCTTCACTAAACAGCCAATTTTGGGCTATGGCGCCGGCACCGAAGCAGTGGTGCACGAAAAAGAATATGGTTTCTATGCCGGTAACCCCTACACTCACAACGACTATTTGAAAATCGCCCTAGAAAACGGAGTGATTGGCTTAGCCAGTTATCTTATTCTAATTTTAACTACTTTCATCCTACTAATTAAAAACTATCTCTGTATCCCTAACTCAAAAACCGAGCAAAAGCAACTGGTTTTTCTCATCCTCACCTTATTTTTCACCATCAGCTTTTTCGCCTTTGGTGATAATGTGATTCGTTCGACGGTTAATCAATGGATTATTTGGTCCTTAATTGCCATTGCAGTACTAGAGACTGGAAGCAAGAAACTAGAAACTAAATCTTAAACTTGCATATAAATTTCCAGCATCTAGCCTCCAGCTTCCAGTCTCCAGAATCCAGTCTCCAGCTTCCAATAAATAAAAACGGGCAAGTCTGTTGACTCACCCGTGTTGTTTTTTCTCGGCGTGCTCTGCCAAGAAATTTTTATTTTTTACTAGCCAAGAGCACTGGCTAGAGAGATTCAACTGTTGTAGTAGCTTCCGTCCATCCGGAAGTTTCTCTCGCCATAAACCCCATTGTTGATGAATGGAGCATCAGACTTCTCCAGCATTAACTGCTCAAGATAGGGCCCAATCTGATGCCAATTAAGATCTATTAGATCGAAAATATTATCCACCCCCTCGGGGTTACGGACAACCATGGTTGGTCCCCAGTTTTTGCCATAGGGCCAATCAGTCAGAGTTGCCAGATGACACTCGAGTTTGGCACTTACTTCATTTTTGCCATATCTCTTGTCATCCCTGTTGTTGACCACAACCCTGACACCACAATAATTGCCAATGGTCATGTACTCCCCATTCATCTCATTAGCGCTATAAGTATTGCGCTTAGACATTGGGGTTCTCACCAGGTGAGTGAAATCACACTTGGCACCCGTGGCGACCGCCGGAGCAGTTTTCAGGTGATCATTCACCACCTGAACTATCCTCCTCTTCTGGTCTTCACACAGACCAGCCGAAAGGACGGTGTTGCTGGTTGGAATGTCCTTTTCGTAGACACCGTTGACAAAGACTGAAACAACATTATTGTCGGGAGCGACGATAGTTTCAATTTTCCCTGTCCAACCATCAGCAACAAACTGATTACGGACCAAAGCAGCCTTATCAGCAGGACCTCTCAGGGTAAGCTTCAAGCTGGAATACTTCTTGACAGCAGTCGCCTTAATTACCGGCGGAGCTGAAGCACTTGCTGGAGAAATAAATCTCTCACTTACTGGATAGCTCACTGGTTCAGGGATGGCAGCACTACGACCCTGCCAAAGATTATTCATTTTGGTATCATCCACCGTAATAGTGTTAGTGGAAATATCCCAAAGAGCTGAGCCAATTGAACTGTCAGATTTGCAAGCACCAGTAGGAACATTGATCCAGTTCAAATAATCAATTGCGCTCTGGCTGAGTGCCGGCTTTCCATCCTGTGGATTACTAACAGCGTTTAAAATCCACTGTCCGCTATTTTTGTGCCCGGGCTTCGGGCAATAACCCTTCAACCGAACCTTGCCCCGAGGTATCCCTTCCCAAGTGTCATAAACGAAAGGGGCATTACCTGAATAGCCATAATTGCTGGCACTGACATCCGCCACACCACAAGCCGTCAGGCTTGAACAACCAACAACCAGCCCAAAAACAACCAAAAAATTACATAAACCTTTCATACTTCCTCCTTTGTGGCACCTTGCCACAATATTTTTTTTGGCAAAATGCCGTAAATAAGTGCCAGCACCACGCAAGCACCTAGTTTTGTTTTCCTACTCCGAATTTACCCAAAAATAATTTTGAGTAAAAATAGAGCAGGAAATATTCATTTTTCAAAGAACATTTCTACTTAAACCGTATCGAAAAATTATAATTTGTCAACTAAAAGTCACCTTTGAGCAATTTATTCAAACGCTCTTTCACTTCCTCATCCGAAGCTTCCTCAGCTGAACTTGGCGCTGGTGCATAGCCATTAGCAATCTCCGCCGCCGAAGGAATTTCCTTTTCTTCTTCCATTACGGGCAAATTAGCTGGTGGAACCCCACTGGCACTTTTCGCCTCTGCTGAATCTTCCACCTTCTTTTCGCCTTGTTTTAAATAGGCTTGATCTTCCTGACTGATAATCTGGTCTAATTCTTGTTTGGAAGAAGAATTCTTATCCTCATTTTCTGATTCTTCTCCTGGTTGAACTAAGTTTTCCCGACTTTCCAAATCAGTTGCCGCCCTTGTAAATCTATCCTTTTTAATTCCGCTAATCAGTTGATTCATTCGCACAAACCCTTTTCTATGATTACTGCTAACTAAATTTATTCCCGTGGATTTAATTTCGGAAGAATTAACCTCTTTATTCCTGGCCTGTTTCTTTGTCGCACGAACGTTTGGAGAATTGTTACCATCGAGCAATTTAAAATAAGCCCAGGCTAAAAATCCAATGAAACCAAACATGAAACCAACTAGAGCATTTAACCAAAGATTGGGCTTAGTTGGCATATTGGAAACCACCGGACCGTCGATTAGCTCCACCTTGACTCGATCACCGCCACCATGATATTTGCCTCCTTTTTCAGCTAAAGCCTTAGCAATAGCTTGGGCAATCTCACCGGAACGCACCTGATTTTGATGATAAATAGTGGCGTTGATGATTCCTGTGTTATTAACTTTTCTGATTTTTAGCATTTTATGCCACTGCTTCTTCCTCTTCTCGGGATTAAGTGGTAGCTGAATTTCATTTCCTCCCAAAACCAAATTTACATCCTCCAAAAAGGTATTGGAGTAAACTACCCGAGAAAAAATATCGCTTAAATATTCAGCTGATTTAGCCGCTGAAAAAGCATCAACATTGCCGCTGTCCTGTTTTTGAATAATCAAAATGGAAACATCAGCTTGATATTTAGGCGTCATAAAAGCCACCACGGAAAAAGTCAGGGCCGATAAAATTACACCCGCAAATAAACTATTCTTCCAATTGAGCTTAATTAATTTAAAAATATCCATTGCTAATAATGAGTTAATAATTTTTAACGTTTCATTATATACAACAGAATAAATTTGTCAAGAGCAAAAATGAAATCCCTGCATTCAATCCAAAGCTAATCCTCTATCTTCAATAATTATTAAATAAAATTAACGTATTCGTAAATTGGAATTTTTACAAAAAATGTAATTTCGTAGTAAATTTTAAGACAAAAACCGCCCTCATGGGCGGTTTTTATAAATAAAGTTGTATTTAGACTACTTCTCCTCTTTCTTCTCAGCTTCAACTTCAGCCTCATCTTTTTTCTCTTCTTTTTCTTCAGACTTTTGCTCTTCAGCCGGTTTTTCTTCTTTCTTTTCTGCCTCTTTGGCCTCTTCTTTCTCTTCTGGCTTAGCTTGTTCTTCGCTCTTCTCTTCGGATTTCTCCTCGCCTTCTTTTTCCTTTTGCTTTATGGCTATTTTCCTCTTTTCCCCTGCAATCACTTTCTCGGCAATCAACAAATTCCAAACTGAATCAGAAACTTGCGCGCCCTGCTCAATTCGCTTCTTAATTCGGTCCTTTTTGAGGGTAACGATCTTTTGATGCGGATCATAGCTACCCAACAATTCAACAAATTTCCCCTTAACCGGAGCTGATTTTTCCGCCAAAACAATTCTGTATTGAGCGTGATTTCTCTTGCCAATTCTAGCAAAACGAATAACTAACATATTTGATAATAAATAAAAATTAGATTTTAAACCAAATCTTGCCTATTTCAATAGACCCTAAAATACTAGCCAACTTTGATGATTTTGTCAACCAAACCGTAACGACGCGCCTCCTGCGCTGACATAAAATTGTCGCGCTCGGCATCCTTCTCCACCTCGGCCACCTTTTTGCCTGTATGTTTAGACAAAATCTTATTCAACCGATCCTTGGTCTTCAGAATATGCTTAGCGTGAATGTCAATGTCAGTGGCCTGACCTTCTACTCCGCCCATCACTTGATGAATCATCACCTCACTGTTAGGCAAAATGAAACGCTTGTTTTTCTTGCCGGCAGAAAGCAAAATGGCCGCCGCCGAAGCCGCTATTCCGATACAAATAGTTGAAATATCGCTTTTGACAAATTGCATTGTGTCATAAATCGCCAAGGCCGCCGTGACCGAACCTCCCGGAGAATTGATGTAAAGCTTAACATCATTTTTCTTATCCTGAGAATCAAGAAACAGCAATTGCGCAATAATCGAATTAGCCACCTGATCATCAATCGGCGTGCCGAGAAAGATAATTCGCTCTTTGAGCAAGCGGGAATAAATATCATAGGCGCGCTCACCACCTTGCGACTGCTCAACCACGGTGGGCACTAACATAGTTGCCATAATTTCCTTGTTAAAGATTAAATACTCATTAGATAAGCCAAAACCTTTTCGTTGGTCAAATTACCCTTAGTCGTCTCGTAAAGCCTCTTTTCATCAATCTTTTCCTTGACCTGTCCCAAAGAAGCGTAATAAGCCAAAGACTGGTTGACTCGCTCTTCAATCTCCTTGGAATCAGGCTCCAAACTTTCCTGCTCCGCCAAATGACGCAAAATCAAAGCCGCCTTAATTCTCCTTGGTGCAACTTCTTCTTTCCACATCTTCTGCAACTCTTCTTCCGTTTTGCCAATCTGCTCCAAATATTTCTCCTTGGTCAAACCCATTTGGTTAACCTCCTGCATCAATTCCGCCATCATTACTTTAAGTTCCTGCTCCACTAGAATCGGAGGCACAGCAAAGTCAGCTTGGTCCACCACTTGATCCAAAACTTCCTTTTTCCATTGGTCTTCAATTTTATGACCTTTTTCGTGCTCAATCCCCTTTTTGATATTGTCCTTCAATTCCGCTAGTGTTTTGAATTTGCCAATCCCCTTAGCCAATTCATCGTCAATTTTAGGAAGTTCCCGCTCCTGCACCAAATTAACCTTGACTTTGAACAAAACCTTCTTGCCCGCCAAAAAATCCGCGTGATATTCCTTGGGAAATTTCAATTCAAATTCTTTTTCCTCACCTGCCTTTAAGCCAATCAACTGCTCTTCAAATCCAGGGATGAATTTCTTTTCCCCAATCACCACAGGGTGCTTCTGTGCTGTTCCATTTTCAATTACCGCATTATTCTGAAAAGCTTGAAAATCAATCTCCACCTGATCATTTTCCTTAGCCGCTCGATTAACCGTGACCAATTTCACTCTCTGATTAGCCAAGAAGTCCAGCTCTTTCTTAATTTCTTTTTCTTCTACCTTTAGTTTCCCTTTCTCCTCTGATTTTTTCTTGTTGATTTTGGTAACTTCTTTTTTCCATTCGCCCAACTTAACCTCCGGCAAAACGCCAATTTCAGTCGTGAACTCCAAGTCCTTGCCTTCTTCAGCTTGGGTTAAATTGATTTTTGGCTCACCAATAGCGGCAATATT
>PDWI01006151.1_pt1 | contig 15205 bp, 15 predicted proteins | sample 1430891 | NCBI WGS metagenome assembly PDWI01 (sample SAMN01162508, study PRJNA174530) | Oral metagenome, whole genome shotgun sequencing project. | biome: Marine environment; feature: Marine mammal; material: Swab sample of the gingival sulcus; isolation source: swab sample of gingival sulcus... | reverse complement strand
ACAGTACTGGCAAGTTGACCTCGATACATATTTGATACGTCTTCTAATCTACCCATTATAACCTCCAAAAATATGTCAACATATAACGGGACAAGACCTTCCGCAAGTACACTTCCCCACAAGGGTGGGTTTCGGGGAGGGAGAATAGTATCTCAAAATAATGTTTTATTATCTTTTATACCTACCTGATAGATAATTATTTTCCCACAACTACTACCTATATCAAAAAAAAATCGTAATTTAGCAAGTTGTATGTATTATATAATATACATGGTAGTAGCATGAAGAAAGAAATGGTATTTTTAAGGGGGATAACAATATTATTACTGGCTTTCGTTTTTGCTGGTGGTAGTGTGTTTTCACAGATAGAAACTCCCAAGTATAACTACGGCTCGTATAGTGTCGATATAAGTGATGAGCTATTCACCGACGAAATGCTTCGTTCGGCAGAACAGAGACTTTTGGAATACATAGAAATGTATCCCGATAATGCCTCACGTGATAAGGCACAACTCTTGCTTATAGAGATAGATATTAAGTCTGAAAACTATAATGTCGCTGTGGGTTTATTAGATGAGTTTTTGGCTAACCGTCCAAATTCTCCGTTTGCACCGCAGGCAGCTTTAAAACAGGCTTATATTTATTTTCAGACGGGAAATTTCCGTGAAGCAGAATATGCGTTCAATAAAGCAAATATTTTGGCAACGGAGCATAGAGAATCCCGTAATGATAATATCTATGATGCTATGGCTTGTCAGGCGAAATACTGGGAAGGTATTGCAATTATCCATCAGGGCAGAACGAAAGATGCAATAGAATCTTTGAAAGGCTGTTTGAAACAGTGTCCGAATGATAAGTATGCAGATGATGCAATCTTTGCCCGTGCAATGCTTCACGAGATTAACGGCGAATATGAAACCGCTGTAAATTTGTATTCCTTATTGGTGAAAGATTACCCTAAGTCTAATGTTTATCTGATTTCAAGAGTACACGAAGCAAACTGTTTACTCATTTTGAAAAAGCCGGCTGCGGCTATTCAAGTACTTGAAAATGCGGATACTAAATTACAGGAAATTCAATATGCAAAGGCAAAAGAACAAGCGTATATTGAGCAGGATTATCCTCAAAATATGAGTGAAATAATCAGTTATCTACGTGCAGAAGCAGCAAATACGGCAGGGAATTATATCAAGGCCTTGACTGAATTTAAGATGTTTATCGAGACCTATTCATTGTCGCCGATGCTAAATCCTGTTCGACTAAGCACAGGCTATACGCTATTGAATTTGAAAAGATATGATGAAGCTCTCACGTATTACGATAAGGTGATTGAAGAGGAAGAGGACGGCTCTGAACCGAAAGCTCGTGCATTGCTTTTCCGTGCGGTTACACTGAAACGTATCGGCAAACCCGAAGAGGCTCGCCAAGAATTGATGAAACTTTCGGCTCAGCCAACTTTTCAATATAGCGGTGCAGCACTACTCGAATTGGGGCAGCTCTATTACGAACAGGAAGATTATTCAGAAGCTCGCAGAACCTTAGAGCGTGCTAAACGTGAAGCAGATACGCCATTGGAAGATGAAAGGATTCAACTACTATTGGCCTCTACATATACGCAATTAGGACTTTGGGAACAAGCAGCACAAGAATATTCATTAGCAAAGAAAAAAGCCAATGATGCAAACTTGTTGGAAATGCCCGACAGGGAAATGTATATAGCTGAATCCTGCTTGGGACGTGGTATTGCTCTCGTTAATTCGCGTCGTGGCACTGAAGCCGTACCAGAATTGATGCAGTTTTTGAATTCGGATTATAGTAAGGGCAAGGAAGATAAAGCGGTTTTTTGGTTGGCAGAGGGATATTATTCCGGTGGTATGATTCAAAATTCAATCGAAAATTATCGTAAACTTGTTGATGCTTATCCAGGATCGGATAGACGTGAGGAAGCTCTATATGCTTTGGGTTGGTGCTATTTTAAGAAAAAACAGTTTGCACAGTCTTCGAGAATTTTTGAACAAATGACACGTGAATTTCCTGATTCTCGTTTTGCTGTTGAAGTATGGACACGTTCGGGTGATGCCTACTATGTTCAGAAAAACTTTTCTCGTGCAGAAAATGCTTATCGAAAAGCATCTCGCCTTGCTCCAAAAACTGATGAAGGTATGTATGCGGCCTATATGCTATGCGATGCACTATATCGTCAAGGCAAAAACGAACAAGCAATTACGGAACTGTATAATTTTAGAGATAGATACGCAAATTCAAAATATGCCTCAAATGCTATGTATCTGATTGCATGGATTAAGTTCCAAAAAGGTGAATATAATGATGCGGTGGATATTTTCAATTTTATGATTATTTCTTATCCGAAAAGTCCGCTTGTGCCACGAGCTCACTATGCAATCGGGGACTGCTATTATAACTCCGGTGAATATGAATCTGCTATCACTGCTTACAAAATTATTACGGAAAATTATCCGGCTGACCCGCTTGTACCCGGTGCTATGCGTGGTATTCAGTACTGTTTGAATACCTTAGGGCGTGGTGATGAAGCTGTGATTTTGTATGATGATTATGTGGAAGGAAATATTGCATCTCCATTTATCGAAGATTTTGCCTATAAGAAAGGTGAATTATTTTACCAACAAGGTTCATACATAGATGCTGTAAGCGAATACGAGGCGTTTATAAAAAAATATCCTGATAGTGAAAAAGGAGCGGAAGCTCTTTTCTATATGGGTAAATCCTATGATCGTATGAACGAATGGGATAAGGCACTAAATGTTTTCAACGGTATCGTAGTAAATTATCCGCAGACTGAATATGCAGCCTTGGCACTTTTGGAAAATGGTTTAGTGAAAATAAAACAAACAAATGTGGAAGAGGCGGATTCAATTTTTGTGATGTTACAGGAAATGTATCCTGAAAATAAAGCTGCTGCACAGGGCGGTTTCGAAAGAGCACTCTTGATTTTAGAAACAGGAGATACTACCAAAGCTCTTGCACAATACGAACAAGTAGCCGAAAAATTCCCGGCAAACGAATATGGAATCCAATCACGCTTTCAATTAGCGAAATATTTCAATGACCGCGGTATGCGAGATTCTGCTCGTCATCATTTAGGTTTCTTAGTGAATTTGAAGGAAGACCCGGGTTCTGCAGCAGAAGCTCAATATCGTATTGGTGCACTATTCTTGCAGGATAAAAATTACGAGGAAGCCGTTAATCAATTTACCGCTTTAACCGAAAAATTCCCGGGCTTGGATAACTGGTATTCTTATGGGCTTTTGGGATTAGGGTCTTCGCTCGAAAATTTGAAAATGATTGATAAAGCAATCGAAACCTACAAAACCCTTGTAGAATGGCGACCGAACGATGATTTCGGAAATACCGCCTCGGAACGCCTAAAACGTCTTGAGGAAATGAAAGATACTATTTTGCCTGATGATGAATAGAGGTGAGTTAAGGGGGATTTGATGATGATATTTTTTATAAAACATAAAAAAACTTGCCCTGAGCGCGCTGTTCAAATGGGAAGCGGGGCAAGTGTATTACTGATTAAAACGTTTATTTACAGAAATATTTTAAATAAATGAAAAATTGAATGGAAAAAGTTGAATTTAATAAATTACCTAAATCCAAGTTTTATAGTAAGTTATCTAAATTATTCTCAAATTATCCCGATATAAATATCAGTAAAATGGGATTTCCTAAAAATTGGGAAAATGATAATTTTTGGAGTTAATACCGCCTCGGAACGCCTAAAACGTCTTGAGGAAATGAAAGATACTATTTTGCCTGATGATGAATAGAGGTGAGTTACATACTCACCTTAATTCCTGCCATAGCAGTCCTACCGGGAGCAGGAAGTCCTAATTGTTGCATTCGTTGTTCATCAAGAATATTATTACATCTGATAAATAGTTCCAAGCCTGTGCCTTTCGTTGGTAGCAGGTAGGAGATACGTGCGTTTAGCAAAAATGAGGGGTCAAGTTCTGTATCGCCGTCATACTGCTTGCCAATATAATCGAGTTCGATAGAGGGGGTAATCGTGAATGGAAAACGGTATTTAACGCTTATGTTTCCCATGAAATCGGGAACGTAATTTAGATTGTGTGCTTTGCCGTTTTTCTTACCTTTGCCTTGCATTGCGGTTAGGTTAGTACGAATTTTCATTTTTGAAGTTATATCGTAAGCACCTACTAATTCTACCCCTGCTATATATCCTTCTGCAAGATTTTTACGTATGTATTTTCGGCCTTGGGGGTCATTTTTGAGGCGTGATTTTACAATCATATCCGTATATAGATTATAGAATCCTGCTGCTTTGATGTCCAATTTGTTATGCCTGTAATCAATACCTATTTCAGAAAGAATACCGTGTTCGGGAGCTAAATCTGGATTTGGAGCATATTTTTTAGGGTCATTTGCATAGGCTTGTCGAAGCGATGGATAGCTGACCTTTCGTGAGATATTAGAGAATATATCTACTTTTGGAGTGATGAAATATTTCGCACCTAAGATAGTACTAAAATCATTTTCACTTTTCCCTTCTAACTCACTATATTGCCCTGTGTTAGCGTTGTACTGTCCCGAAAATAATCCCCCCGTTGAAAAAACTAAATCTTCAATTATTTTGATTCTGTATTCCAATCCCAAATCATAGATTATTTCGCTATAATCAAGAATTTCACCCTTAGCAATTTTGCCTTTCTCAATTTGAGAATTGGCCTCGTTGGCAGTTGTGAAGTATGATGATGCAGAAGTCGTAAGCCAATGTTTTTCATTGAAATCCCAATCGTAAGCTAATCTGGTTCCGATAGTTGTAATTTCATCAGAAACTCGCTCGTCTTTTTCCGTGTATGTCATATCTGTATAGCTGTCGATGATTTGGTCGAACTTGTCGAACCATAGAACTGCTTTAAATCTTTGGTATTCCGTAACTTGGGAATTAAAATTTATTGCTGTTATTGAACGGCTATATTCCGGGTATCGCCAGCAGCGTGGGTCATCATCAAACCCTTCGGGAACTACGCCTTTTTCGCCCATAGTATGCAGAAAACTTATACCGAAATTCGATTTATCTGTAATTTCGTATTCTCCTCTGAAATATAGATTTAGACGTTCTTCGTCCGAATTCGTCCGGATTTTGGAATTTTTATCTTGGGAGATCATATTATCAGAGCCATTATTTGCCTGTTCATAGCTTTGTTTATCTAATAGCAACCCGCCCCGATTGTAATAACTGATATTGGTAATATAATTGAATTTTTTGAAACGTCCGTCGTGGGTAATAGCTAAATCATACATATTTCCATCGCCGTAGATGAATTGTCCCATTCCCCCAATTCCCTCTTCTTCACGTTCCAACGTCGATATATCGACCGAGCCACCCATAGTATTTGAACCGTAAAGTATTGAGGCACTTCCGTTGCTGACTGTGATATTTCCGATAAGATTTGAGGGAACCATTTGCATATCATAGCGTCTATCCCAAGGGAGATTTAGCAGTATCCCGTCCCAAAAAACTTCGGTTCTGCGGTCGCCAATTCCACGCATGAAAATCAGTGCTTCGCCACGTGAATTAGTCTGAAAAAAAGTAGAGGGCATTATTACCGCTAATTGATTGAGTGAGCGGGCATCTGTTTGTTTTAGTGAATTATAGGTGATTTGTGTGATAGCTGATGGGATATTGCTTTTCAGCTTATCATCGTTCACATTTATCACAGTACCTAATTTATATACCCTAATAGAGTCGGAATACATTGGTTCTTCAATCGCTTTTTTTGCAAAACTGCTACTTACAAATAGCAAGAATAGTATAACGAGTACAGCACTCTTCTTCACAAAATCTCTCCAGTCAAAATTCATGTCTGCAAAATTAAAAACATATAAACAATTAACAAGCGGAAAAGTTACAATTTTTTTATTTTTCATTCTCGTATAGAAGCAGGCTGGGGGAAGGGTATTTGCGAGAAAATGAAATAGTTTAATATATCAACCGATTGATTTTTGCACACAGTGCAAACCATCAATCTATAGAACCCGCAAGGCGGGCTTCGCTAATGATGTATAACAGGGTAATTTAAACTAAAATTGAAAATGAAGTTTTTAAAAACTTTTGCCATGTCGGAAAAAAATGTTAATTTGCATGTCTATTTTGGTAAATTATGGAAGGTATTTGAAATGGAGAGAACTGAAGTGAAATCTCGAAGAAAGAGCAAAGTCGAGGAAAAACGCGGTTGGGAATTCCCATTAGATAGACAAAATTTGATTTGGCTGGGTATCGGAGTTGTGGTGATTTTGGTTGGATACCTGCTAATGAGTACAGGGATTTCTGAAGAACCGGCTCTAATTGATGGAAAATGGAATAGTTTCATGGCTGTTACTTTAGCTCCTATCGTGCTTGTTATCGGATATTGCGTGATTATTCCTTTTGCAATTTTGCGTGATTTCAGTAAAAAAAATAAAACTGAAGAATAGTCAGGCAGAATATGGAAATGACCAAAGCTGGATATGTAGCAATAATTGGGAGACCTAACTCCGGTAAGTCCACTCTTATGAATGAACTTACAGGGGCAAAACTCTCAATAGTTACACCGAAAGCACAGACTACACGTAAGAAAGTATTGGGTATATATTCTTCAGAAAATACGCAGGTTATATTTTTTGATACACCAGGGGTATTAGAACCTAAATATCAGATGCAGGCTAAGATGATGGAATACGTCAGCGAATCTATTGCTGATGCAGATGTTATCACGTTATTGATTGATATAGAAAAATATCATACTGCAGATACGTATTTCAAAAATAAATATCTAAAAAATCTTCGCGAATTAAACAAGCCTATTGTTATTCTGATTAACAAAACAGATTTAATCCATGATAAGAAAGATTTGCTTCCAAAGATTGTGGAGATTGACAACTACTTCAAACCTGAAGCAGTTATTCCGATTAGTGCTTTGAAAAAAGATAATATCGGGCATTATATTGAGTTTTTAGAAAAAATGATGCCTTCATCACCATTTTTCTATAACCCGGAAATGCTTTCTACTCAGCCTGAACGATTTTTTGTATCAGAAATAATCAGAGAATCTATTTTCTTTCAATATAAGAATGAAGTTCCCTACTCATGCGAAGTTAGTATCTCGGAGTTCAAAGAGCGTGATTTCGGTAAGTGGTTTATTTCTGCGGATATAGTCGTCGAAAGAGATAGCCAAAAAGCGATTTTAATTGGCAAGCAGGGACAGAAAATTAAGAAACTCGGAGAGAAAGCAAGAAAGGGAATTGAGGAACATTTGGATATGGATGTATTCTTAGAACTTTTTGTAAAAGTGAGGAAAAATTGGAGAGATAGTAAGACCTTTTTAAACTCGTTCGGATATTAAGGAAAATTATCACGATGTCAAGTTTTGATTAATTTTTAGTCAGAAATTTGCATTTTTAATGAAAAAAAAGTAATTTTGAATTTTTATTTCAATCTTGGATTCAAGTGAATATAGATACTAACAAAATAACGGTCGATGAACTTTGGGCTGAATTTACAGAAAAAGACTCTCAAAAGGCAAGACACAAGCTGATTGTAAATTACATTGGCTTGGTTAAGTATGTTATTTTTAATATGAATATGCCTTCGAATAGTCTGCTTGAAGAGCAGGATTTCCTGAATATCGGTATTATCGGTCTTTGTGAAGCTATAGAAAGATACGACTTCACTCGTGGTGTGAAATTTGAGTCTTATGCAGTTCCTCGTATCCGTGGTAAAATCCAAGACGAAATGAGAAGATTAGACTGGCTGTCAAGAACTGCTCGAAAAAAAGCAACTGAATTGATGGAGATTACGGATAAAATTCGTATTGAAAAAGGCAGAGAGGTTTCTTATGAAGAGGTAATCGAGCGTCTTGGGATTTCTACTCAGCAGTTCCAGTCATATTTAGATGCAGCAGCAGCAGCGAAGGCTTCAATTTCATTAAATGAGGCAACAACTCAAGTTATGACAATTGATGATGAGACATTTGATCCGCTCTTAGAGCTGCCTGATGAAGATTACATCAACAAACTTGACGAGATGCAAAATATTGAGCGAATTGATCATATCACAACCTATCTTCAAGAGCTTAAAGAAAAAAAACGATTAGTTATCTCACTATACTACTACGAAGAGTTGACATTCAAAGAAATCGGAACGATTTTAGATATTTCCGAAAGTCGAGTGTGTCAAATCCACTCTCAAGTAATCAAAGAGCTTCGAGAACAAGTAAAAGAATACGAAAATGCTTAATCCCAATATCGAAAGGGTTTTAGAATCAATCAAGGATATACCTTCTATTCCAACTGTTGCCTCAGCAGTGCTAAAGGCAATGGAAGACCCATTGATGGGTGCAAAAGATATTGCTAAAATTGTGGATAAAGATCAATCTTTAGCTTTGCGTATTCTTAGAATGGCAAATTCTCCGATTTACGGATTTGAACGTAGGGTTTCAACTATTGATTTAGCTGTTGTTATACTTGGAATGGATAATCTCCGGGAAATAATTATGAGTTACATTGTTCAGGGGTTTTTCTCGAAAGTCAGGAGTAATGTATTTAATATTATTAATTTTTGGGAGTATTCCCTGCTTTCAGCGTCTGCCGCAAGAATAATAGCAAGAAGATTGAAATACAAATTGGCCGGGGAGGCTTTTATTTCCGGGTTGATGCATGATATAGGTTTGATAATTATTGCTGAATATTTTACTAAGCAGTACGAACAGATAAAACATGAAATGGAAACAGGGCAATATACGCTTGTCCAATTAGAGAAAAAATATCTCGGTGCTACTCATGCTGAAATTGGGTACTGGCTTACGCAAAAATGGAATTTACCTTTGAATATGTGTAATGCAGTTTTGAACCACCACAGGCACTACTCGCTAATTGATGAAGAAGATGATATTTCCGAATATACTGCAAGTGTAAATTTCGGAGCAATCAAACAGCCATTGACTGCTATTCTATCAATTTCTGAATGGATTACATGGAAAATGGGAAAAGCAGAACACTTCGTAGGAAAAAAAGCACCAGAGTATTATTTAGCAGAAGAACTATTCGAGAACCTTAGCGAGCATGATTTCCTTGATCCTGCAAGCCACTTTGGATTGATTATCAATGAAATTCAGGAAGAATATGAAATGGTGATTGAGGAATTGGTACTGAATTAAAAAAATAGACTTCCTCCAAAAGGGGGAAGCCTGTCAAATATTATTGAATTTGTTACTTGCCATATACAGAATTATAAAATTTAGTTTTTGATATTATCCATCTGCAAACATAAGCCCAGCCAATACCCAATACAAAACCTACCAACGAACCGCAAATAATATCAAGCGGATAATGAACACCCACCACCACACGAGAAAAAGCAAGCAGTCCGGCTATTGTGTACATCGCCCAAGAATATTTTTTATAGAAAGATGAGATGAAAGTTGCTGCCATAAATGAGTTCGCCGCATGAGAAGATGTGAAGGAAAATCCTTTTCCGCACTTGACAAGCAGGTTTATGTCGTCCAATGTATGGCATGGGCGTGGTCTGGCAAATGCATCTTTTATCAGCTCTGAGGAAACTTGATCACTAATGATGATTGCCAAAATCATGGCTGGTACAAATAAACGTCCTCTTGTTCCATCTTTGAATATGCACCAAAGAAAGCCAAAAATAATAAGTAAATACCAGTTTTTTATATGGGTTATAAACGGAAAAAAGTCCTCGAAAAACGGATTTGCGAGGTCAATGTTAATAAAATAAAATAAATTTGTGTCGATGTTTAGTAAAAAATCCATATTTTTGCCCTATGGTAATTTGTTAAACAATACAAAATTAAGAAATTATGGGTAATAAATCACACAGAACAGGATTTTTTTTGTTGGGTAGTTCGTTAGGTATTGCTTTGATAATTTCTTCGCTTCTATTTACAGACACGTTGAAATTTATTAAATCTGGCAATCAAACAATCAGAGTAAAGGGCTATGCAGAAAAAAATATTGAGTCCGACTTAGCTCGTTGGACAATGTCTATCAGTTCATTTTCGAGCAATCAAGAACTGGCATATCAGGAAATAGAATATCAAAGAGATTTGGTATTAGACTATCTCTATAATCATGGAATATCCGAAGATATGATTGATATTGAATCAATCACAACTCAGAAATACGAGAAATATATCGGAAATTCTTACCGCACAACCGGCGAAGTATTATCGTATAAATTGGTTCAGCAAATAACAGTTGAATCGAAGGATGTATTTATGATTGAAAAAATATCATCAGAATCGAATGAGCTTTTGAAATTGGGTATCAGCTTCGAGTCGTTTGCACCGAACTATCTTTATACGAAACTCAACGATTTGAAAATTGAGATGCTTGAACTATCATCGAAAGATGCATATACCCGTGCTACAAAAATGGCTGAAAATAGTGGTAGCAAAATTGGAAGATTAGCATCTGCAAATCAGGGCGTTTTTCAGATAACAGGTCGTAACTCTAATGAGATTGATGATTATGGAGTGAACGATACTTATTCGATTCAGAAAACGATTAAGGCCGTTGTTACTATGGAATATACTATAGAGTAAAATTAGACAGTTGCCCTGCTTGACAAGGCAAATAGTTTTATTTTTTTGTTTTCATGTTATTTAGATGTTTGCCATTTTTTAGGGGCGGACATCTTTTTCTTATGCTATGCAAACCTCAAAATAATATTTTGCCAAACTAATTAGTTGGTTCTATCGTCAAGTGGATTTTTGAGCGGAGCGAATTTAATTGAATTAAAGAATATCCTCAATAGAGTTCCTCTGCTTAGTGGTTTGAAATAAAAATATTTATTAATTTTTGAATATAGAAATATGGAATATCAACAAGAAATTAGAGAATTTACCCTGGGAGATATGTTCTCTATCGGTGGAAATATTTTTAAAAAACATTTTAATAAATTTGCTGTTGCTACGCTTGTTTATTATGCCTTCTTCGTGGTGATAGCCTTGCTGGTGTATTATACTGTGGATTTCTCTTCTCTCGAGGCTTGGCATTCTAATATAATAGATATTTGGATGTCTTCAATCGCATCAAGTCCAATACTTGAATCGACTTATGCCCCTATGATTGAAATGTTCAAAGATGCAGACGTAGGTTTAATAATTGCACAAAATATCATTGCTTTGGGAACATGGTTATTTATGTTCTTGCTTGTCTTTGTGATAGCTGATATGGTTGAAAAATGTTCACGCAATGAAGAGCCGGATTTAGCAGCATCAATCAACAAAGCCGGAAGGAAATTTTGGGTAGGGTTAATAACGTATTTGATCTTTTGGATTACTTTTTTAGGACTTTCCATCACATTGATTTTCTTCATTCCTGCGGTGATTATGGCTATATATTGGCGTTTTTTCCTTTATGCTATTATAATAAGGGATATGAATTATTTCCAAGCATTTAGATATTCTATGGAGGTTGTAAAAAGGCGTTGGTGGATAGTACTTCTTTACTCAATCGTATTCTGGCTTTCATCGTCTATGATGGCAGGAATACCGAACTTTATGATTAGTCTTGCTGGACCTAATCTCATTGTTACTATACTTCAAACTTTAGTTGGAGCGATTATTACAGCATTTTTCATTGTCATTGAAGCCGTATTTTTCATTAATTTTGACGCTAATGCAAGAGCGAGGTTTGAAACAGAAAGAACAAATTAGCGAGTATCTGCAAAGAATTTAATTTTCGAGAAATAATTATGAACGCATTAGAAATAAAAGAGAAAATCAAAGAAGTTCTTCCTGAATTCCTTATGGGAGATGATGCCTTTATGGAAATGATGCCCAAGAGTGAAGGTAAACCCATGCGTTCTTTAATCCCGGATAAAAGTGAACAGCCAAACCCTTCAGCAGTTTTAATTTTATTTGATAAAAATTTCAATATGCCTCTGACCCTAAGAAACCGTGACCTAAATCACCACCCGGGCGAAATTTCATTTCCGGGAGGTAGGTCTGAGGGCAATGAAATGCCCATCGAAACTGCACTGCGAGAGGCAGAAGAGGAAATAGGATTAGACGGAAAATCTGTCGAGATAATTGGCGAACTGTCGCGGTTATATATTCCACATTCATCATCTATGCTTACTCCGATTTTAGGGTATATTGATGAACTACCCAAATTTATCATTAACCCGGAGGAAGTCGAGGATGTAATTATCGCTAATCTATACCATTTAGCATTTGAAGCTGAAGTTAAATACAAGACGGAAGTATTTGGAAGTTTTGGAACTTTCGAAGTTCCTTACTGGGATTTGGGAACGCCTGAAGTGCTTTGGGGAGCAAGTGCTATGGTTCTGAATGAATTAATCAAGATTTTGAAAAAGATTTTTTAATATCTACGGTAGGGAGACAAATGACTGAACAAATTAAAAACAGAATTAAGAGGACTCGAAAAATAACAAGAAATTAAAATTCTATATTCCATTTAGTTAGGAAGTAAACTCTATGGATTCATTTTAGCTGGTAATAATTTAACGTGAATTTATTACACACAAAAGAATAACTGGTATTGTTCATTGATGACAAAAAGGATAGTATGGAAATCATGTTAGAAAATGATTTAGATTTTGCCGGTTTACCAATAAAAAAACTTTATTTATAATTTAATTCAATTTATATGGAAGGTATGAAAAATATGAAAAATATGAAAAACATAAAGAACACATTGTCCACTAAAAAATTCTGGTATGAATTGTTTGTTATGACCTTTGGTATGTTGATTGGGGCTATTGGAGTTCATTTTTTCTTAGTTCCGAGCAAATTAATTGTGGGCTCTATTTCCGGGTTATCAATTGTGATATACACACTAACAAATGTACCTGTATCAGTAGTATCTTTTGCTATTAATGCTTTCTTACTTGTTCTAGCCTATATTTTAATTGGAAAAGAATTTGGAAGTAAAACTGTTTATACCGCATTAATACTATCGCCTTGGTTATATTTATTAGAGAAACTATATCCTATTACTGAAAGTGTAATGCAAGACCCTTGGTTCGATTTACTATGCTTTGTTGTGATTCTTAGCTTTGTTCAAGCCCACTTATTCAAAATTAATGCTTCAACCGGAGGACTGGATATTATAGCAAAAATAGTAAATAAATATTTACATATAGATATTGGTACTTCCATAACCGTAGCGGGTGGAATTATATGCTGTACCGCTTTTGCTATTAATGACCTTAGATTAGTAATAATAGGTTTAATTGGTACTTGGATTAATGGTTTGATAGTAAATCATTTTACTGCAGGTCTAAATATGAAAAAAAGAATATCTATAATATCAAGAGAAGGAGAACGTATAAAAGACTTTATAATCAATAAACTTAACAGAGGGGCATCTTTATATGATGTTAAAGGAAGTTACTCTTCTGAGAATTTTATCGAGGTAGTTTCAATTCTTGCTGTTGATGAGTTTGCGACTCTCATGAAGTTTATTGATGACAATCATATAAAAACATTTATGACCGCAGGAAGTGTAAGTGAAGTTTATGGGTTCTGGAATCAGCAAAAGAAAATCAAATAATACTTGACTGAAAAGTCCAATTTCTGAGTTACATTTTTATTGAAAGGAGAGATTTACGTAAAATGACTGAAAAAATAAAAACAGACGCTGAAACCTTGAGAGAGAGAGGAGTTCCAATTATAACTCAGGTATTTGAGGTGTTAGGTAAAATTAAAAATAGGTAGAATTAAAAATATGCAAGAAAGACATAGCAATCGGAAAATGTATTTTGCAGAACAGGGGATTACCACAAAAAAATACGTAATACCATATATAGAGCAAGTTCAAAAAATAACAAAGGGTACACGGGTTCTTGAAATTGGATGTGGAGAAGGGGGGAATCTCTCTCCGTTTATTGATTTAGAATGCGAAATAGTAGGTATTGACCTAAGTAGCCAAAAGTTAGACAATGCAAGACTTTTTATAGCGGAACAATATAGTAATCCCAATATTGAGCTACTGAACCGAAATATCTACGATGTCGATGATAAAGACATCGGCACTTTTGACGTGATATTTCTTCGAGATGTTATCGAACATATTCCTAATCAAAATAGGTTTATGGAACACTTGAAGTTATTTATGAAACCTAATGGGGTAATCTTTTTCGGATTCCCTCCTTGGACAATGCCGTTTGGTGGACACCAACAAAACTGTAAAAGTAAAATGTTGAGCAAAGTACCCTATTTACATTTGTTGCCAAAATTTTTGTACAAAGCAGTTCTAAAAATATTTGGAGAACCAGAAGATACTATCGAGGCCTTATTAGAAATCAAAAGTACCGGAATAGGGATTAATAGGTTCCAAAGAATAGTACGTAAAAATAACTATCAATTTGTAAAGAAGGACTTGTATTTAATCAATCCTAATTATGAAATTAAATTCGGATTAAAACCGCGTATTCAATGCAAAATTATTAGCAAAATACCGTATTTCAGAGATTTTCTTACTACTTGTATGTACTGTGTTATAAAAGACAACAAGACTTTATAGGATTTAAGTATGAAACGTCATAGAGGATTAAGACGATATTACAAAAATTTATCTATACAGAATGACTTCGATAAAATGACGTGGTTAGATTTTGAAAAATCTGATACTTGGTTTGATAACTGGCATATTCATTTTGATTGGAATGGATATGGGAATAATAGTTTCAAGAGAAGAAAACCACATTTAGATAAGTTATTTCGTCATTTTGAATTTTTAGTAAATGCTACTAAAACATTTAAAACTGATTTTCAATTATACGTGATGCTGTTTGATTTTGATAGTTATAGCGATTCTCTTTGCTTACATACCCCCAATCCAAATAACTCTCTATTTCCATTATTGATAAAAAATTTACAATCAGATTCAACCTTAAAAAATAAAGAATTAATTCAATATATTGATAAATTAAGTATATTCGAAAAGCTATATGGACAGGATGATGAAGGGTTTTGTCTATTATATAAAAAAGGCATTGGACTTGAATTTGAATAAAAATGGTTCTAATAAAAAAATATGGAAAAAACAGTAGATTGGGATTCGGTATTATCTTCGGGATTTCGCCCTGCTTTTTCGGCAGCTTCTTTGGCCTGCTGAAGGACTGTTTGATAATTATTTCTTAGTGTTTCTGTCATTATTGGGTCTC
>PDWI01006148.1_pt1 | contig 15208 bp, 19 predicted proteins | sample 1430891 | NCBI WGS metagenome assembly PDWI01 (sample SAMN01162508, study PRJNA174530) | Oral metagenome, whole genome shotgun sequencing project. | biome: Marine environment; feature: Marine mammal; material: Swab sample of the gingival sulcus; isolation source: swab sample of gingival sulcus... | reverse complement strand
TACTTGAGTAAACTCTAATTCTACAGGAGTCTCTCTTCCAAACATTGAAACAATTGCTTTAAATACTTGTCTTTCATAGTCTATAGATTCTATAACACCCTCAAAACCTTCAAAAGGTCCTGCTATAACAACTATTCTATCGCCTTCTTCAATATTTATATCTACTTTATGGTTTTCAATACCCATATTATAGATTTCTTCTTCTGTTAGAGGTACTGGTTTCGATTCTGGTCCTACAAAACCCGTAACTCCCCTTGTGTTTCTTACGATATACCACGATTCATCTGTCATAACCATCTTCACTAGACAGTATCCTGGAAATATCTTCTTTCGCTTGATATGCTTCTCGCCTTTTCTGACTTCATTCACTTCCTCAGTGGGCACAGCAACTTCTAATATCAGATCACCTTTTCCTCTGTTTTCAACCATTTTTTCAATATTAGCTTTTACTTTATTTTCATGACCTGAATATGTGTGCACCACATACCATTTTGCTTTATCTGCCATAATATACTGGTGCAATTGCACCTGCCCTCCTCTTCTTAAGCTCCAACAATCATTCTAAATGCACTACTAAAAATAAAATCAGCAGCAGCGATGATAATACCAACTGTTATACACATTGCAAAAACTACAGCTGTGTATTGCGAAACTTCTTTTTTGTTTGGCCAAGATACTTTTTTAAGTTCCATCTTTATTCCCTTAAAAAATCCAGCCTTTGCTTTTTTTGTTTGTGTAGTCATATTTTCACATCCTTAAACTATTTAGTTTCTTTGTGATTTGTATGAGTTTTACAAAATCTACAATATTTTTTTAATTCTAATCTGTCTGGGTTATTCTTCTTGTTCTTAGTTGTGTTATAATTTCTTTGTTTACACTCTTGACAAGCTAAAATAATTTTTACTCTCATTCAGACACCTCCTACCTATAGATATTTATACATAAGTACCCAAAATACCGTTACCTTAGTATGATATCATTAACTCTGTATATTGTCAACTATTTTATAAAATATTTCAAAAACCCCATCCCCACCCAACATTGTATTAATGCATGGTAGTTACAATAAAGATAATAAGTACAATTGTAAAGTGTACTGGCCATAAATTGTTATACATATGTAGCCACACATCCAATTGATAGTTGCTTTTTGCATTCACCTACAATATTACCATAATTTACTCTTGAAGCTCAGTATTCCAATTCGTCTCTTGAACTTTTGCATCTAAGAGTCTGTATTCTTTTGCGATTAAGTCGCTCTTTTTCTGAAGTTCTTTCACATTTACTACATTAATATATTTAATTTCCGCTTTAGAAATTCTCGTTTGATATGAAGTAGCTGATTCTATTACATCATCATACATTCTTTTTAAAGAAAGCATCTGCTCTTTTTTAACAATCGCTTCTGCTATGGTCATATCATATTCCTTCATATAAGTTATACTATTTGTTTTATTTATTTGCTGAATTAATTTTATCAATCGATTATTTAAATCTCCATATTCATCCATTAATTCATTTGGATCTTCTATTACTTGATCCCCTTCTTGAATCTTTAAATTATTAAACACTTTGTTTTGAATCATATGTAATTTTGTTTGTATATCAGCTCTTTCCATTAGAGCCATCGCTAACTTCATAGGCACCTCTTTTTATTTTTTTTCTTATTCTCTGAACTGTATTATTAATTGATTTTTCTGTTTTATCAATCATCAATGCAATATCACGATAAGAATATCCTTCAATATAAAGTTCAAAAACTTTTTTTTCTAAATCACTCATCATACCGAGGGCTTTTTTCTTTTTATTTTCTATTTCTTCATTATATATATATATTTCTTCCGGGTCAACATGTTTATCAGAAATAATATCAATGAGGCTAAAATCCTCCAAAGCCTTATTTTCTAAGGATAAAGAAGAATTAAGTATTTTATTTTTCCCCGATTGATATCTCTTTATCGCTGTGTAAAGCTGCCTTCTAATGCACATACTCGCAAAATATAAAAAAGTATCATTTTTATTTGGATCATACTCTCTTATCGCTTTATAAAGACCAATCATTCCTTCTTGAATCAAATCATCCATATCTCCCCCAATAAGAAAGTAGGAACGAGAAATTTCTTTTACCTTTGTTTTATATTTATGTATAATATAATCGAGTGCCTCTTCATCATCACTGTTTGCAATTTTAACAAGCTCTTCATCTTTTAACTGTTTATATTCCATATCCACCTTAATAAGTTTTCATATTATCTAAACTATCTTTCATTCTATTATATCGATCAATCAGTTCCCACGGCGCCATTCTAATTGCTCCATTTCCCATCGTTTGCCTTTGAATAGCCCAATCCGATGTAACAACTTTAACTGTAATTCTTATATCTTTCGATACTTCATTTACAATTTTTTCAATATAAGAATCAGCCGTTTGATTCTTTTTAGTATATATAATATTTAAATTATTAATTTTTTCATTCTTTGCTTTTCTAGACTTTGTCATATAAGCATCATATACAATTGTAATCTCTTCATTATAATAAGAAGCATATTCCTCTATATAATGATTTAATTTGTTTCTAGCGGACATTAAATCAAAAGACTGCTCTCTTTTCAGTTCAGGCCAAGCATTAATCACATTATATCCATCAATATAACAAATAGTTTTTTTATTAACCATTTCTCTTTTTAAACACCTCATACATTAAAATAGAAGCTGCAACAGATGCATTTAAAGAAGATATCTTTCCTACCATAGGAATTCGAACAAGAAAATCACAGCGCTCTTTTACAAGTCTTGATATTCCTTTCCCTTCACTTCCTACAACAAGTGCTACACTCCCTGATAAATCTGCATCATAATAGGCCTTTTCCCCAGCCATATCTGCACCAAAAACCCAGATATTATGTTTTTTCAGTTTTTCAATCGTTCTTGCAATATTCTTTTCTCTACAAACTGGGACGTATTCAATTGCTCCTACCGACGTTTTCGCCACTGTTTCATTTAAACTCACCGATCTTCTTTCTGGTATAATCACAGCATCCACTCCCACAGCATCTGCCGTCCTAAGGATAGAACCTAAATTATGTGTATCCGTTATTTCATCACATACAATGATAAAAGGATTGTCTACACTTTCAAGGATATCATCTAAGTTTTTATAATCATAGGGCGGTACATAAGCGATAACCCCTTGATGATTTTCTTTGGTAATAGCATTTAATTTTTTACCATCTACATATTCAATATGTAGATTTCTATCTTTTGCTATTTTTATGATTTTATTTATTGAGCCTTCTTTTCTTCCATTTTGTATCAATAGTTTATTTACTGAACGACCCGATTTAATCGTCTCAATAACAGAATTTCTTCCTATTACAATATCACTCATTTTACACCTTCTAAAATTGTTTCCTCAGAAAAAGGAATTAAACCAAATAGATATTTTCTAATCTTTGCTTTATATTCCCCTTCTGTTTTCACTTTTACATCTTTATAATAATACACTTTTTCTTTTTCCGTTAACTTTTTGATCTTCACAATTCTTGTCTTTATAAACAATCCATCATATCTTTCTTTTATGATTGATTCTACATAATGATAGAACGGTTCTTCTTCTTTAGTTGGCATATATCCATCGATAAAAAATGATTTTATCACAAGAAGAAAAAATAATATAATCAAAGCAATAACCCAAATCTTATCTCTCTTCATAATATTTTATACCTTTAGCGATTAACTCTTCAATCCTTTTTATATCAGAAGTTAAATACAAATACCCAATCAGCGCTTCCAGCCCTGTTGCCATTCGATAGTCTCTAAGCTCTGCATTTTTAGGAGAAGAATTAATTTTCACATTCCTTCCTCTCATCACAACTGCTCTTTCTTTTTCATTCAAAGAATCCATTAGATAATTTACAATATCTGATTGAGCCGATGCTTTCACAAAAGTAACTGCTTTTTTATTCATCTCATGAGCATTTAATCTATAATTATTTATAATATACGTTCTGATATACATTTCATATATGCTATCACCGATATAAGCGAGTTTGTTGGCATTCATCATCTTTATTTCATCAGCTGATAGCACTCTATCAAAATTATCTAAAAAATCCATCCTATCTCCTATAAGACCATTTAACTCCTGTTTTCGTATCTTCTATTATGATTCCTTTTTCATATAATTCATCTCTTATTTGATCGGAAAGAGCAAAGTCTTTATTCTTTCTGGCTTCTGTTCTTTTTTCAATCAATTCTTTTATATCATCAGATAGATCATCTGTATCTTCTTTTACAATTTTAAGTACAGCAGTTAATTCTTCAAATAAATCCAGTGTTTTTAATAATAATTCTCTTGAAGACTCTTCATTTAATGAGATATTCATATCTTTTGAGAGTTCAAATATACTAGCAATCGCATCAGCTGTATTAAAATCATCATCCAGTGATTTGATAAACTTCTCCTTATGAGATAAGAAGGCTTTATAAAGCTCCTCTTCTTTTTCTGTAAGAGCTCCTTTTGCTGTATGTAAAAGATGATTTAAATTACTCTTTGATTTATAGAGTCTATCTAGTCCATTAGAAGATGCTTCGATAAGCTCTCTACTAAAATTAATAGGATTTCTATAATGTACTGATAATAAGAAGAATCTAATCACTTCTGATTTATATTCTTTTAAAATATCTCTTACCGTAAAGAAATTACCTTTTGATTTACTCATTTTCTTATTATCAATATTAATATATCCATTATGCATCCAGTAATTAGCTAGTGGCTTTTTCGTATAGCCATATGACTGTGCTATTTCATTTTCATGATGTGGAAAACATAAGTCTTTTCCGCCACAGTGTATATCAATCGTATCTCCTAGATGCTTATTAATCATCGCAGAACACTCAATATGCCAGCCTGGTCTACCTTCTCCCCAAGGAGATTTCCAAGCGATTTCACCTTCTTTTTTCTTCTTCCAAAGCGTAAAGTCGAGCGGATTATTTTTTACATCATTCACATCAATTCGAGCACCAGATTCTAATTCTTCAATTTTCTGTCCTGATAGTTTTCCGTAATCAGCATATTTTTCAACGCTATAATACACATCACCATCTTTTTCATAGGCAAAACCATCTGTTTCAAGTTTTTTTACTATTTTAATTATATTTCCTATATTATCTGATACCTTAGGATGTACTGTTGCCCTTTTGATATCAAGTGCATCTGCATCTTTAAAATACTCTTCAATATATCTTTTCGATATATCAAGTGCATCCACATTTTCAGCTTTTGATTTATTGATAATTTTATCATCTACATCTGTGAAATTCTGAATATAAGTTACTTCATATCCTCTATATTCCAAATAATTTCTGAACGTATCAAAGACTAAAAACGGTCTAGCATTTCCAATATGAAAATAATCATATACCGTTGGTCCACATACGTACATCTTTACTTTCTTTTCTTCTATTGTTTTAAACTCTTCTTTACTATTTGTAAGCGAATTATATATTTTCATAAAAACCTCCTAAAAAAAAAAAATCACCTATATAAAGGTGATTAAATCACGGTCCCACTTTACTTTGCTTTCAAAATCATAACGCGATTAACGTCTAAGCCTACTTATCGGTTAGAAACTCCTAGGTGCATTTCATTTACTCTCAATGGGTTATTCCACCAAACTAACCCTCTCTTAAAAATCAAATAAACTACTTATCCTAATCAATGTCTTTAAAAAATAATATCAAAATTTTTCTTTCTTTTCAATACCTTAAGAAAAACTTTATAAATCCTTTTCGTCCACTTTCGATGAAATAATTGTGGAAAGAGTAAAGAAAATAATAAATATGATATTATTCCATCCGCCTGCAATAATAACCTTGAAAGGCTGTGGCAGAAGCCTTACAAGTCCCGAAAGGGAGAATAAAACAATTGGTGAAAATAAAATCATCCATTTGGGATAAAAGGTTTTCTTAGTGAAAATTAAATACACTAATAATCCATAGGAGGTGACATCTACCACAAACATAAAAGCAACTGTCATGATAGAAAATCTTTCTATCAGCTCTAATAACTTCATATGATTAAATTTAGAAGCAAAGCCCATAATAGCAAAATGCGAATGAAATGCAGCACCATAAATGATGCCAAAGCAGAGTAGAAGGAATATGAATGTACCCACCTTCCTATACGCTGGTTTAATCATTAAATAGATATGATAGAATCCAATCATATATAAAAAGGCACTTCCAGGTCCCAGTAGTCCGCCGATTTGTAACCTTCTAGTAGATATATTCCCCATCACTTGAATGATGTCTTTTTGAAAGCTTTCTACAGGAGCAGTTGTAAAGTATAAAAACATATCTCCTGAATACATTAAAATACCTGCAAGTATTCCAATCATCCCTGTTACTATTATTTTTCTTTTCATATAACCACCTCATCTTTATTATACACTAGCTAGATAGCATATGATATTTTATAAAGTATTTTTATAAAATAAATCCATTGATAGAATCTTTTTCTTTCCATTAAAAAATAAGAGATAAGATGCCATATAGGATGATTTGATGGAGTATGTATATAATCAGGCTATATCTTCCTATCACTTCAATAATATTTAATTTTTCAAATATTCCTATATTATTAAACATCGCATTTATTGTTTCATTGAATCTACTTCCTGAAAAGAAATAGCCACTGAACATTAAAAATATCCAAGGAATCAATGGAAAATAATCACCCGAAGAAAAATCTGGCGATGGAAAGCCAATCATAAAGGAATGATCTATATTTTCAAATAGACGGTAGAAAAACATATAAAAGGCATCTATATTTAATAAATTTTTGAAACCGATAAAACACACCATCATCAATAGAAAGAGTAGAGTATATTTCTTTTCTGTATATACCTTATCTCTTTTAAAATACTCAAAAATCCATATAAGTATCATGCCCACTGAAAGAAAGTGAAGAATACCAAAATATATCACTAAATCCTTTGAAATAAATGAAGTTGTGATTGTTACACCCATGCTAATAAAAAATAATTTTATTCCATTTTTAAGGAGTTTACTACTATAATTTGAAGATAAGCCAGATAAAAAGATAAAACTAATAGCAATATACTGCTGATACATATAATAGCTATCTACTGTAAAACTGATATCCGCCAAAAAAATATATTTAAGATCATATAATGCGTGATAAATCACCATATTTATAATAGCAAGCCCTCTAAAAAAATCTATATATCTAATTCTCTTGTTCATATGTTTATTATAATATATTTATAATACAGAAAAAAGACCCTTAAAAGGTCTTTATCTATATTATATAATAGGGGATTGAAAAAATTTTCTTCTTTTTGTACATTAATCATATCACCTATATGTGTATTTTATTTGTCCATAATCTTAAATAATGATTATAAATATTTTTCTTTTATGCTTTTAATTCTATTAATTGTTTTTTCTTTTCCAAGAATAGAAATTGTCTCCATCAAATCAGAACCATGAACTTCACCTGTAATAGAAACTCTTGCAGGCATAAATAACATTTTTCCTTTATATCCAGTTTCTTTACTAATTTCTTTAAAGGCTTTTTTAATCACGCTTGCTTCAAATTCTTCCACGCTATCTAGTTTAGTAATAAGAGCATCTAACAGATCAGGCACATGTTCTTCATTAATAATTGCTAACGCTTCCTCGTCTTCAATCGCTACTTTAGAGCCAATAAATAATGGGTATAATTCTGTTATCTGAGATACATAGTCTAATTTTTCTTTCACCAGTGCAGTGATTTTCTTCACCGTTTCGTACTGCTCATCATATGCCTCTCTCGTAAAATACTCATCTTCTATTAAGTATTCCATTGCCATTTTAGCTAATCTATCATCATCTGCTTCTTGGATATACTTATTATTCATCCAGTTAAGTTTTTTTACATCAAATACACCTGCTGATTTAGAAACTCTTTCAAAGCTAAACTCTTCAATCATTTCTTCAAGGCTCATGATTTCTTTATCTCCTTCAGGACTCCAGCCTACAAGTGCTAAGAAATTAATCAGTGCTTCTGGTAAATATCCTTTTTTCTTAAAATCTTCTACTGCAACAGAATCATGTCTTTTTGACAGTTTCTTCTTTTCTGTATTTAAGATATTAGGAAGATGAGCAAATTTAGGAACTTCCCAGCCAAGTGCTTCATATAAGATAATCTGCTTTGGTGTAGAAGGAAGCCATTCCTCTCCTCTTATCATATGTGTAATTTTCATTAAATAATCATCCACAACAACAGCCATATGATATGTTGGAAAACCATCTGCTTTTAATAATACTTGATCATCTGATTCAGAAGTATTCATTTTTACTGTTCCTCTTACTAAATCCTCAAATACAAGCTCTCTATCTTTTGGCATTTTAAGTCTTACTACATAAGGCTCTCCTGCAGCGAGTTTTTCTTCTACTATTTTCTTGTCTAAACATCTACAGTGACCATCATAACCTTTGATAATGCCTTTTTCTTTATTTTCATTTCGAATAGCATCTAATCTTTCTTTTGAACAGAAACAATAGTATGCATCACCTGATTCTAACAGCTGATCTACATACTTTCTGTAGATTCCAAGTCTTTCTGACTGAACGTATGGACCGTAGTCTCCTACTTCTACAAGTTTTCCATCTTGTAAAAAAGGTCCTTCATCATGCATGATCCCTGCCCATTCAAACGCTGAAAGAAGATTATCAATCGCATCATCAACAAGTCTTGTTCTATCTGTATCTTCTATTCTTAAGACATATTTGCCATTATTTTTTTTAGCAAACATATAATCATATAAAGCTGTTCTTAAACTTCCTAAATGAACATACCCAGTTGGACTAGGTGCAAATCTTACTCTATCCATTATTTCTCCTTATTTTTTTCACAATAATCATACTCTTTCTTTCCTCTTTCCATTACCAAACCCATTTTTGACATAATAAAATCATATGAGTTTCTTTGATGAGGAAGGGTACATTTACTACAATCTTTTACGCCATAATCATAATTATAATTTCCACCACAATCTTCTCTTAAAAGATATAATGGACAATAACAAAATAAACAATTAAAATCTTCATCATTTTTTATTTTATGACAAGGAAAATATTCACACTCTCTATTTTGAAAAAATTTATAATGTTCCATAAGGCCTCCTAGTATGCTTTCGCTAAATAAACCATTTTTTCTGCTTTTTCTCCACAAACAATACATGTATCGGATAAATTTTCTTGATTAAAAGGAATACATCTTATTGTTGCCTTTGTATCTTCTTTAATCTTCTCTTCACATTTATCACATCCACACCACATTACTTTTGCAAAGCCTGGTTTTTCTTCCATATTCTTTGTAAATTCATCATAATCATTTGGCACGTATGTTTTTTCTTCTCTCATTTCTAATGCTCTTTGATACATTTCTTCATGCATCGTTTCTAATAAAGACTCTACTGATTCTAACACATTGTCTAGTTCATATTTATCTTTTACAAGAGTATCTCTTCTAGCAATCATACACACATCATTTTTAATATCTCTTGGCCCAATTTCAATTCTTAACGGTACACCCTTCATTTCATATTCATTGAATTTCCAGCCTGGAGAATAATTTGGCGAATCATCTACATTTACTCTTATTCCAGCATTTTGAAGAAGTGCTTTTAGTTCATACGCTTTATCAAGAACTCCTTTTTTCTTTTGCTGAATTGGTACAATAATTACTTGAGTTGGTGCTACTCTTGGTGGTAATACAAGTCCTCTATTATCACTATGAACCATAATAAGTCCACCGATTAATCTTGTTGAAACTCCCCATGATGTATGATATGGAAAGGCCATCTTAGAATTTCTATCTAAATATGTAATATCAAATGCTTTTGTAAAATGCTGAGCAAGGTTATGACTTGTTCCTGATTGAAGCGCTTTTCCATCATGCATTAATGCTTCGATGGTATAAGTAGCACTTGCTCCTGCAAATTTCTCTTTATCTGATTTTAGTCCACTTACCATAGGAATTGCTAAAAGTTCTTTTGCCATTTCTTCGTATATGCCAAGCATTCTAAGTGTTTCTTCTTGCGCTTCTTCTGCTGTTTCATGAAGTGTATGTCCTTCTTGCCATAAGAATTCTGATGTTCTTAAAAATGGTCTTGTTGCTTTTTCCCACCTCACAACAGAGCACCACTGATTATTAAGATATGGAAGCTCTCTATATGATTTAAGCCATTTAGAATACATATGGCAAATAATTGTCTCTGATGTTGGTCTAACGCATAATCTCTCACCGAGTTCATTTTCTCCACCATGCGTTACCCAAGCAACTTCTGGTGCAAATCCTTCTACGTGTTCTTTTTCTTTATTTAATAATGATTCTGGTATTAATAAAGGAAAATACATATTCTTATGTCCTGTATCTTTAAATCGCTTATCTAAGTATTTCTGAATATTTTCCCATATTGCATAACCATATGGCTTAATTACCATAAATCCTTTTACAGGAGAATAATCTACTAAATCTGTTTTTCTAATGATATCAGTATACCACTGAGCAAAATCATCCTCCATTTTCGTGATCTCTTTTACAAAATTATCGTCCATTTTACCTCCTTAAAATATAAAAGAATTCCATCTCATTAGAGACGAAATTCCGCGGTACCACTCTATTTAACTACTCCTGTAGTTCTCTTTCATATCATGAATATAACGGTTCAAACCGGATATATTTCTATATCGTTCTCAAGGGGTAGGTTCAATTACTTTCCATTAGAAGTTTCCAGCTACTCTTCCTCTCTATAAATGTACGTATAATCTACTATTCCCTGTCAATGAATATAAATATAATATATTAATAATCACAGAATGTCAACCTCATTTTTTACTTAGAAGGCATATTGCTTCTGAAGCAATTCCTTCTTTTCTTCCAGCAAATCCAAGCCTTTCTGTTGTTGTTGCTTTAACATTCACTCTAGATACTTCAATATCTAACACTCTAGCAATATTTTCTTCCATTTGAGGTATATAATTCATCAGTTTCGGTGCCTGGCAGATCACAACGCTATCAATATTTATAATATCATAATCCACTATTTTATGCCTAACTTCTTCTAATAATTTCATACTAGATATTCCTTTATATTTAGGATCTTTATCTGAAAAATGGCGACCAATATCGCCCATTCCTGCAGCACCTAAAAGGCTATCCATTATCGCATGTAAAAGAACATCTGCATCCGAATGTCCTAATAAGCCATATTCATAATCAATTTTTACGCCGCCTAGTATAAGCTCTCTATCTGCTTCAAATTTATGAACATCATATCCTAGTCCTACTCTCATATTATTTCCCATTTTTAAGTATCATCTCTCCTATAATAAGATCAATATCTGTTGTGATTTTAATATTTGTATAGTCTCCTTCTACGATTTTTATCTTATAATTATTATCTTCTACAAGAAAACTATCATCTGTATATTCTTTCTTTACATTCTCATAACACGATTTTAAAATTGCTGTTTTAAAGCTCTGAGGCGTTTGCACATTAATGAGTTTACTTCTATCCAGCGTCTTTTCAACATATCCATCACAAGCAAGTTTTATCGTATCCACACTCGGTACTGCTGTGATAAGAGCATCTTCATATTCTATCATTTCCATATGCTCTCTTATAATTTTCTGATTAATAAATGGTCTTACCCCATCATGAACCATAACGTATGGATTTGTCACTTTTTTTAACCCATTTTTAATACTATCCTGTCTTAATGTACCACCATAGGCAATCATAATATTATTTATATTATAATCAGAAAGAAGAGTCCTAAAATACTCTTCATCCCTCTTATCTATTACAACTATAATCTCTGTTATTTCTTTTAATAAAAACTTCTCTATTGTTCTTATAATTATGGGTTTCCCATCTAAATCGATAAACTGTTTCTTTACCTTTGTATTCATTCTGCTTCCTTTACCAGAAGCGGGTATTATAACAGAAAACATCTACCCTCCGATATCTAAATGTAATTGTTAATCCATTCTTCTATTTCATCTGCGTTCTTTCCTGTAGATAAAGAAATTTCTGATACAAATAATCCCTTTGAATCATTTAACATTTTTCGCTCGCCTGAAGAAAGTCCTTTTAACTGATCTCTTTTTACTAAATCTTTGATAACTGCTGCAAGTTCATAGATATCTCCACTCTTCACTCGTTTTAGATTATTCTTATATCTTGTATTCCAATTAAGTCCTTGATCAATATAATCTTCTGTGAAAACTTGCATAATATCTGGTATACTATCAGAACTCACAATTTCTCTTAAATTGAGGCTCTCCTCTTTTTCTACTGGTATCATGACTTTCATACTTTTCTTAGGAAGATTTACTACATAGTATTTTTGTTTTTCTCCTAAAAATTTCTTTTCTTCAATCGTCTCAACTATACCAGCACCATGCATTGGATATAATATTTTATCGCCGCATTTAAACATATTTACTCCTTTCTTCAGCTATTTACTATTATAGCAGAATTTGGAATGGATAACAATTTGTAATAAAACTTTATTTGTAAATTGTACCAACCATCACTGCAAAAACCACTGAATGACTACCTTTTTAGAATAAATAAAATATGAAAATTTTATAATTAAAAAATGCATCGTTATCAATTTGAGACTAAACCACTTCCCATTAACATATATATTATATTTTCTTCATAAATTACAACAGTTGTAATATTACCACTATTCATGTTCTTTAAATAGTCCAAAACCTTCACTTTAGCATACCCATAATTATCGATGCCATAAGCTTTTACCTCTTTACTTACATTATAATCAGAGCTACTTCCATCCTCTGATTTAAAAGAAATAAGATACCTATTGTCTTCTACTTTATAATTTTCTATGGTTCCAGTGATTATTTTTAAACGAGATGGACTTTCTATTAATTTATTCGTTATATCCTGACCTATCTCAAGTGCTATAATTCTTGCTTTTATCTCATTAAGCTCTCCATCTAAATCGAAAGCATCTTGTTTTATCTCTTTCAGCGTATCTGATTTATTAAGATTCACCGCTTCTTTTAAATCATTCATCTCGACTTTTAATGCATTAAGATATACATATTGAAAGATAATGCATAATATAAGCCCTATAAATACTACTAGCGATATCACATGTACTTTTTTACTCATATGCCCCCTATTTTTTCTCTGTTATCACTACATTTCCGCTCTTATCAATATACTCTGTTGTCAGATTTCCATTTTCATCTTCTAAAACTGCCATCGCCTTATCCCCAATAAATGGATAGAGCATTCGATACTTTGTTTCAATTACTGTTTTTCCTGTTTTATCTATAAAACCATAATATTCTTCAGTATCTTTTATAATAGAGAGTCCATCTGAAAATCTATAAATCTCATCAAAAATTTCAGATACAACTTCACCTTTCTTATTAATAAAGGCCATTCCTTCTTCTAAATTAATAAGTGCTATTCCACCGTCAAATTTAAATTTAAATTTATTAATTGGATAGTCATAAATTGGTGCATATTCATAATCATTATAATCTCTAAACATAAAGCGGTCATTAAATACATAGATATTCTCTCTTCCACCAAAAGAAAACTCTGTAGTATCGATAATTATTTCATTTCCCTTTGAATCAATAATATTATAACTATCATCCATTTTCTTTACAAAAGCTACTCCATCAGAAAATTTAAATATATCTTTATACTTTAAATCCACAATTACTTTCCCTGATTTATCAACTACACCATAATGATTATTCTCATCCCCTACAATATACTTACCTTTCATCCCATATGGGACAATCACTGGATAGTCATCATTGGATAAATCGAATGTATAATCATTATTCTTATCCATTGTATTGACTAAGCGCTGTCCCTCTTCATTTTCATATATCACAACAGATAATCCATCTTCATAAGATGTTAAAAAAGAATATTTTGGTTCAATAACAACTTTTCCTTTTTCATCAATCGATCCAATATGATTTCCTTTTACTGCAGCTGATAACTCATTATTAAATCTCATAAAATAATCATAATCAGAATAAGACTTAATAATTTCTCCATCCTTATTAATTAAATCAATCCCTTGATAATTTTCTTTTGTTGCAGAATATAAATCATCTGAAAGCATACTTATTGATTTATAAATAGTAGGAATAATTTCATTTCCATCGACATCAATAAGTCCATGTTTTTTCTCTCTAGTCATAACCATAGAACGCTCTTTATTAAAATCTGAAGCACTATCAAACTGCGGAGGAATTACTTCTTTAAAGTTTTCATCAATAAATCCTGATACAATATCAAATTCATCATTGCTCTCTCCTGTATGTTTAAAAATAAGCGCCCTATTATTAAAGAACTTTCCAATATATAAATACTTAGGAGGCAGTACTTCCTTTCCATTTTTATCAATCAGTCCTACACATCCTTCTCCATTTTCATCATTTATAAGAGAAAGAAAATATCCATTTCGATAAAAGACAAAAGTATTAAGCTTCTGTGAGGCTTCATTTAAAAGATAGTCGCCTCCTTTTTCTAAAGCATAATTTGGCGTTTCTCCAAAATCAATTGTTTTAGTTAGAAATTTATAAATACATATTCTTGTTTTATAGATTTCTTCTCCCTTTTCATTAATATAAAAGAAATTTAGTTTATCATCTGAAGTATATGCCTTTCCTTCATCAATAGAAACAGCATATCGAATCCCCTCTATTGGAAAACTAATATAATTATAAATATTTGAAATCCTCTCTCCTTTTTCATTAATAAGATATTCTCTTCTAACACCATCTCTTATATCAATAAAGTTTCCTACTCCATTAACCATGCCAAAGGTCTTAAAATCTGTTATATCTTCTGAAAATACTGCTTTACTCTCTATGCTACTCTCTTCCTTACTATCTGAACCACAAGAGATTAAAGATAGTAATACTAGACTAATTACTAGAATAATCGATATTTGTTTTTTGCTCATATTTCCTCCATTTATTTAACGTTTATTGACAAATAAGATGAATTTATCTATATTTATATAGAAAGAAGCATTCCTGTATAATAAAAAGTGAAAATAATCAAAAAAATACTTAAAAAAAAGAATACCTCAATGTAAAATGTAATAAACAACAAAAGCATTGAACAA
>PDWI01006146.1_pt1 | contig 15210 bp, 14 predicted proteins | sample 1430891 | NCBI WGS metagenome assembly PDWI01 (sample SAMN01162508, study PRJNA174530) | Oral metagenome, whole genome shotgun sequencing project. | biome: Marine environment; feature: Marine mammal; material: Swab sample of the gingival sulcus; isolation source: swab sample of gingival sulcus... | reverse complement strand
GGTGGCCATGATGAGAGAGAGCAAACACTTAACCAGTTACTTGTTGAGATGGACGGTTTCTCTGAAAACGAAGGCATTATTATAATCGCAGCAACAAACAGACCAGATATCTTAGACCCAGCACTTTTAAGACCTGGTAGATTTGATAGACAGATTATGGTTGGATTACCAGACATTGAAGAAAGAGTACAGATTTTAGAGATTCACTCACGTAACAAACCGGTTAGTCCTCATGTAGACTTTAGGGTTGTGGCAAGGGGTACTCCTGGATTTACTCCGGCTGATTTGGAAAATGTCCTTAATGAAGCGGCTATCTTGTCAGCTAGAAAATCAGAGTTACAAATTACTATGAAAACTATTGAAGAGGCAACTACTAAAGTAATGGTAGGTGTTGAAAAGAAAAGTAGGTCTAGGACTGAATATGATAGAAAACTTACAGCATATCACGAGGGTGGTCACGCTGTAATCGGAAAGCTTGTTAACCCAGAAGACCCAGTACATCAGGTAACAATTATCCCAAGAGGTAGAGCTGGTGGATTTACGCTACAACTTCCTGAAAAAGAAAGAGCGTATATGAGCAAGTCTTATCTTGAAGCGGAAATTATGGTACTACTTGGTGGTCGACTAGGTGAGAAACTTATTATGGATGATATTTCAACTGGTGCATCAAATGACCTTGAAAAGGTTACTAAGATTGCACGAAGTATGGTAACTAAGTATGCGATGAGCGATAACCTAACAGTTATGAGCTATGAGTCAGAAGATGACGAAGTGTTCTTAGGTAATAGCATGGGACATACTAAGCATTATTCTGAGCAAGTACAAGCTGAAATTGATAGAGAAGTTAGGGCGATAGTTGATAATCTATATGTAAAAGCGGAAAATCTATTGCGTGACAATATCGATTATTTACACAATATAGCAGCTGCACTTCTGGAGTACGAAACAATTTACAACGAAGACTTTGAAGCTGCTTTTGAAGGCGGCGTTGAGGCTGTTCGTGAATTACGTGCTAAGAAAAAAGAAAAAGACAAAGAATCAATGGAGCAGTACGCTCAGCAGAAGAAAAAAGAAAAAGAAGAGGCTATTCAGAGGGCTAAAGAAGAAGCTGCTAGAGTTAATGAACTGAATATGCAAAAAAATGAAGATAAATCTGATGATGATAATGAATCGAACGGCAATGGAGTGGATAAATTAGTATAGTCAAATCCAGTATGTGGAGTTGTTTGAGCAGGTTTAGATTTTATCAATAATAATTTTAGATAAATATTATAAATTTGTAAGAAATATTTTCATTCATTTTTAAAACTACACTTAATTTATTTTTCAATATGTATTTTAAGTGTAGTTTTTTTATTTTGCCAGTGATTAATTTATCATTAAAGGTATAATGGTTCTTGTGAAAACTGGTTAATAATTTGTATGATATTAATTAATTAATTAACTAACAGGCGTGTCTATGTTATTGAAATTCCAACGATTGTTAAATAAATATTTATTATTAAACAAATTGAAATTTCAATAGTTATAAATGATTTATTATGGTTGATTTATATTAGATTTTATGTTAGTATGGACTTGTCATTAAACAGGTTTATAGGGTAGATCTGTTTTTTATACAGTTTAAGTATTTTAAGTAAAGAGATTAAAAGAAAGCGTGGTATATTTATGCGAAAAAGCAGTATTAAGACAGACGCATTAGTAATTGGTTTTGCACTTTTTGCTATGTTTTTTGGGGCTGGTAATCTTATATTCCCGACTTTTGTAGGTATGAAGTCAGGTACAATGTGGTTTACTGGTTTTGTAGTATTTTTCATTGTTGATATTGTTCTTGCATTTTTGACAATTATTGCAATGATAAACGGTGATGGCACGATTGGTGCAGTTACTGGTGTAATAGGTAAAAAAGCATCAATTTTACTAAGTACAGTGATGATGATATGTATTGGACCACTTATTGCGATACCAAGAACTGGAGCATTGACTTATGGTATGACCTTTAAAAATTTAATACCACACAAAACTACATTATTTACAGCGATGATAGGTGCGATTGTGTATTTTGGTATTACTTATATCCTATCTGTTAAGCCAGGTAAAGTAGTTGATATCGTAGGTAAGTTTTTAACACCTGTTATGGTTGTCTTACTATTAGTAATGATTGCGATTGGGGTAATTAAACCATTATCTGGTGTACAAGCACCAAATGAGAATGTTGAAGTTGTAGCAACAGGTATAACTAATGGCTATCAGACGATGGACGTATTAGGCGGTCTCGGACTGGCTATGATAGTTTGTGCTACTGTAAGTGCTAGAGGATACAAGAAGAAAAAAGAACGTACTAAGATTACAGCGATGTCTTGTTCAATAGCTGGTATTTTGTTATTTTTAGTTTATGGTGGTCTTGCTTATCTAGGAGCAACTTATGCTGCTATTGGTGACCCATCAATTTTAAATGCCGATGTTGTTGATGAAAAATTAGTTATCGCTATTGCTGATGGTTTACTAGGTTCTACTGGTGTGACATTACTTGGTGTAATTGTAGGACTTGCTTGTTTAACAACTTCAGTAGGATTAACTTCTGCAGTATCTTCGTATTTTGAAGAAGTAACTAATGGAAAACTTAAATATGAAAAGAGCGTGCTAGCAATTTGTGTATTTAGTGCAGTATTAGCATGTGTTGGTGTTGGTAATATCGTAAAATTTGCTGGACCGATATTGTCAATCATATATCCAGTTGTAATAATTTTAATTGTAATGTCGTTCTTTAGAAAACAAATTAGAAATGACAATGTTTTCAAAGGTGCATGTTTATTTGCATTAGTAATTAGTACAATTTTAGTAATACACAGTACATTTAAAATTTCAGCCTTAGACTTTATGGAAATGCTGCCACTGCATAAGCTTGGCTTAAGTTGGATTTTACCAGCTGTTTTAGGTGGTATGGTGGGGTCGCTTTTCAGAAAAAAGAGCTCAGCCCTGTCGTCAGATCTATCAAATGATGACAGTAGACCAATAGTGGCTGATTAGTAGATAGATAAATACATATTTACGTAAGAAAACGTAGTAGGCAATGATTGTGTTGTTTACTGCGTTTTTTATTTCTAAAAAAATTAATAATTATATGCAAACTATTTATTAACAGAATATTGTTAAACTATTAATTATCAATCTCTTTTAAGTTTTAGAATTAAGCTCAATCTAAGTGATAGTAAATATCAAAGGGCAAAACCATATAATGAGAATAAATTAACAATGATATATTTACGCTTGATATAGTTTATAAAATAACGATAATATTGTATTTATCGTAATAACTAACTTGAAAATGTTACGAAAATGTGATAATATATAAGTAGGTAGTTAGTCTTATAAAAACTATAAACTACAAAATATTTAAAAGGAGTATGTTATGGATGATAATAATAACAATAGGGGAAGTTGGAGTTCTAAAACAGGTTTTTTGTTAGCGATAATTGGTTCAGCTGTTGGTTTAGGTAATATTTGGCGTTACCCTTATATGCTTTACAAATATGGCGGTGGAGCTTTTCTAATACCATACTTTGTTGCTATTATAATTGCGGGCATACCACTTTTGATATTAGAATATACGCTTGGACACAAGTTTCGTGGTTCAGCACCGCTGTCGTTCAAAAGAGCAGCGTCCAAATTTGAGTGGGTTGGTTGGCTACCTACCTTTGTAGCCTTTGTTATTATGACATTTTATAGTGTTATTTTAGCATGGGCTGTTAACTATTTTGGATTTGCTTTTACAGCTAGTTGGGGAAACAATACTTCTGAATTTTTCACTAAAAGTTTTCTAAAACTTTCTGGTGGTCCATTTGAAATAAATGGTTTTCAATTTCAGATTTTGATTTCTTTACTTGTTGTATGGCTTATCAATTGGTTTGTTACTTATAAAGGAATATCGGGTGGTATCGAAAAGTTAAACAAAGTTTTGATACCTACACTTTTAGTTTTAATGGGTATTGTAGTTTTCAAAGGCGTAACTTTAGAAGGTGCTAAAGATGGTCTTAATGTGTTGTTTACACCTGATTGGAGTAAGTTAAGTGATATCAAAGTATGGAGTGGTGCGTTTGGTCAAACCTTCTTCTCGCTATCACTTGCTTTAGCGGCGATTATAACATATTCGAGTTATCTACCAAAGAAAACAGACTTAAACAACTCTGCTATGATTACAGCTTTTGCTAACTGTGGTTTTGAATTTTTTGCAGCTATTGGTGTTTTTGGTATCTTAGGTCATATGGCACATCTGCACAACGTACCAGTGACAGAAGTGGCTGGTAATGGTGGGGTAGGTTTAGCCTTTATGGTATTTCCACAGGTATTTAGTGAAATGGGTGCAATTGGTAAAGTATTAGGCGTGATATTCTTCTTAGCGATAATATCAGCTGGTTTGACTTCATCAGTATCACTATTAGAAGCCTTTTCGGCATCAGTAATTGAAAAAACTGGCGTAAACAGAAAAAAAATCGTAACAATTGCATCGTTAGTATGTGCAAGTATTAGTTTGGTTTATGTTTCAGGTGCCGGACTTTATATCCTTGATATTGTTGACCACTATCTAAATAGTTTCTTAGTTATAGGTACAGGTTTCTTAGAAGTTATAGTTGTCGGCTGGATAATTAAGCCAAATAATTTACGTGAGCATAGTAATAAGATTTCGATTATCAATGTAGGTTCGTGGTGGAATATTATTATTAAGTATGTAGCACCAGTTATATTAGGTTTTATACTTGTTGCTTCAATCTACGAGGAGATTACAAAAGGATATGAGGGCTATCCTGTGAAAGCGTTACTTATTTATGGGGTTGGTACATCAATATTAATTGTGATAGCAACAATTGTAGCAACAGTCAAAAAGTGGCCGGATAATTTAGTGGATGATTATGATAAATTTGATGAAGATTAGATAAATTGAAAAAGGAGGGAAGACGATGACTATTCAAGCAATTATATTTTTGGTAATTGGCGGAACATTTCTTTGGGGAGGCTTTGCCCAAGCTTTGATTAGGGCACTTAGAAATCCGGACGGTGTTAAGTAATATTTGACCTAAACTCTCATAGTTTGCGTTTTGTAAGCTATGGGAGTTTATTTTTTTAGAGCACTTTTTAAATATTAAATTATAATGTCTGTAATTGCGTTTAAATATAATAAATTTCTTGTTAATGATACCATTAAGCATTGAACTCAAAATCGATAATCTGTTTTAAAAAAAATAACTTGACAAATTTAGCATTAAACTATAAACTAAAAAAAGTAAAGTAAAAACTAGTTTTATTAGAAAAAAGAGAACTTTACATACGAGGTGAATATGAGAATTGGAATTGACGTGCAAGGTGGCGATAATGCGCCTGATGCAATAATAGATGGTGTAAAAAGAGCTTGTTCGAATGATGATGTAAGTGAGTACGTATTGTATTGTAATACTGATAAAATGCTTGCTAAGTATCTGTCGGGGACTGACCTGCCGAAGAATGTTGAGTTTGTAAATTGTACAGAGAAGATTGAGTCAGATGATGAACCAGTAAAGGCTATAAGACGAAAAAAGGATTCAGCAATAGTAAAAGGGTGTACGGATCTTAAAGATGGTAAACTAGATGTATTTTTATCAGCGGGTAATACAGGAGCAATTTTAGCAGCTGGTACATTGATTTCTGGTCGAATTAATGGCGTACGTAGACCAGCACTTACGACAGTATATCCTGCCAAAGATAAGATGATTGTACTTTTGGATGTTGGGGCAAATGCTGAATGTACTTCGGAGAATATGAATCAATTTTCGATTATGGGTAGTTTGTATTCTGAAAAAATACTTAGCACTACAAATCCTAGTGTTGGCTTGGTCAATATTGGTGTAGAGAAAACTAAAGGTACGCCATTGTACCAGGAGACTCATTCCTTGATGCAAGATAATCAATATATTAATTTTATAGGGAATGTTGAGGCACGTGATATACCAAATGGTGTAGCTGATGTAGTAGTTGCTGATGGTTTTACAGGTAATATTATATTAAAAACAACCGAAGGTATTGCGATATCATTATTTGAAAAATTAAAAGAAGCATTCTATTCATCTCTATCAAGCAAGATGGGTGCGATGTTAAGCAAAAAGTCACTTAAAGCAATGAAAAAAGGTATGGACTACTCAGAGTATGGTGGAGCACCACTTTTGGGCTTAAAATATCCAATAGTAAAAGCACATGGTAGTTCAAATGGCCAAGCAATAGAAAGTGCAATATTGTATGCTAAAAAGTATGCATCTAGTGATTTGATAGCTACCCTTGAAAGTAGAATCAATCAAGGTTAGAGGCTGATATAAGTTAATTGGAGGACAACATGCATTTAGAAAAAATTAAAGAAATAGTAATTGAGAAGTTGAATTTATCACCAGACGTTGAATTGACAGAAGATACGTCACTTAGAAATGATTTAAACGCAGATTCGGTTGATGCAGTAGAAATTATAATTGCTATCGAAGACGAATATGGCATAGAAGTTTCTGAAGATGTTGCTAATACAGTTGATACTTTAGGGCAGCTAGAAACTTATTTACAAGGCGTAATAGATGAGTAAACCAGATGATTGCGCGAAAGTGAGGAAAGTCCGAGCTTCGTAGAGCAAAGGTGCTGGGTAACCCCCAGTGGAGGTGACTCCAAGGATAGTGCAACAGAGATATACCGGCAAGTTTTACTTGCCAAGGGTGGAAAGGTGAGGTAAGAGCTCACCAGCGTGATTGGCGACAACACGGCTATGTAAACCCCACTTGAAGCAAGACCAAGCAGAGACATTAAAAGAGGGCTGCTCGTTCTCGTCTCGGAGGTAGGTCGCATGAGTGTGATTGGCAACAACACGCCTAGATAGATAATCATCTAATACAGAACTCGGCTTATAGGTTTGCTCATTTTATTTATATAAAAAAGACTATCATCATAGATGATAGTTCTTTTTTATATAAATAAAATTCTCTTTGTAAGTGGCTATTTGCACTTTAGGTAGACCCAAGCATCATTAAAGTATTTGGTATAATCGCCAAGGTCAAGATAGACTTCGCAATTCTTGATTTCTGTTATATTGGGCTGGAATTCGTTCCACAACTCCGCCTCGTCTTCTTCTAGAGGGTTACCAGTTTCCTTATTTGGTGATGAGTATTGGACGTATTCGAGATTTTTTTGTGCTACATCTGCCCTACTTATGAAATCAATAAACTTCTTAGCCTCTTCTTTATGGCGGGAGTTTTTAGGGATGACCATAGAATCGACCCATAAATTTGAACCTTCTTTTGGTATCTTATAGCCAAAATTTTCCTCGCCCCCTTCGTATATAACTTGAAAGGCTGCCCCCGAATCAGTGTAGCCGATAACCCCTTCACCAGAAAGTAAAAAAGTTTTCATATTGTCGGTTACGTAAGCTCTAGTGAATTTTTTTTGCCTAGCCATTAGTTCTTTAGCTTCTTTTAGCTCATTTGGATTTTTAGAGTTAAGTGAGTAACCTAATTTTTTGAAACCAATACCTAGTACGTCACGTTGAGCATCGTAGAGTAGGATATTGTCTTTGTATTTGTCATTAAATAGGCAGTCCCAAGACTCAACGTCTTTTTCATCAACATAATTTTTGTTATAAATTAGCCCCATTGTACCCCAGAAATAAGGTACAGAGTATCTATTATTTTTGTCGAAGTCAAGCCCTCTAAATTCGTCTTTGATGTTTTTATAATTTTCAAGTTCAGTGACATCATATTCATATAACAAATCTTCACTTATCATTTTGCTTATCATATAGTCTGAGGGAAATATCACGTCATATGCCTCACCTGATTTCTTTACTTTGATATAAAGGTCTTCGTTAGAGGCGTACATCTCGTAGTTTACTTTGATGCCTGTTTCGTTTTCGAAGTCCTTTAAAATGCTTGTATCTATGTAATCACCCCAATTATAAACGTTTAAAGTTTTACTTTCGGTAGTGCAACCAGTGCAAATAAGCAGGATAGATAAAGCTAGTAACAATATTTTTTTCATTTATTCTCCTTAAAGTATGTTAATTTCATCATCTTTTGCTTGTATCTTATTTACTATTAGTAGTAGAACAAGTACGCTTACAAACATTATACTTGATATAGCATTGATTTTTGGTGTAAAACCTCTTTTAGTCATTGAGTAGATGTTAATTGATAGGTTTGATACACCGCCACCAGTTGTGAAGAAACTTATTACAAAGTCATCGATTGACATTGTAAAAGCAATCAGCCAGCCTGAAATTATGCCGGGTGAAATTTCGGGTATCAAAACTTTTCTAAAAGCATAAGAGTAAGTAGCACCAAGGTCAATCGCAGCTTCCATTTGGTCTCTCGATACTTGTTTGAGTTTAGGCAAAATCGATAAAACTACAAACGGTATATTGAAGGTGATGTGTGCAATTAGCATGGTTGAAAAACCACGTTCTACCCTAAAAAATAAAAATAGAGTCATTAGTGATATACCTGTTACAATGTCAGGGTTTAGAATAGGTAGTCCATTTATGCTAAGCAAAATCTCACGTGGTAGTTTTCGCATATCGTTGATTTTGATTGCTGCAAACGTCCCGATTATGACCGCAATAGTTGAAGAAAGTATTGCGATAATAATCGTGTAATAAAATGACATCATTATTTGTCTATCGTCAAATAGTTCTCTGTACCAATCAAACGTAAAGCCAGTCCAACTAGCAGTAGTTTTAGAACTGTTGAATGAATAAGCGATTAGTACAGCTATCGGTGCGTACATGAAAATAAATATAAGCACTGTATAGATAGAACCAAGAGCTTTAACTGATTTTTTAGTTTTCATATTACGCTTTCTCTCCATATTTTCTAAGTAGTGCAACAGAAAGTAGTATAAATATCATTAGGATAACTGAAATTGCAGAGCCAAAGTTCCAATTATCGACTACTGTAAATTGTTGTTCTACGACGTTACCAATTAAAAGATTTTTACCACCGCCTAGTAATGATGGAATAACAAAGTTACTAACAGCAGGCATAAATACCATAGTTATTCCTGAAACGATACCAGGCATACTTAGTGGAAAAATTATTTTCCAAAAAACCGTACGGTTATTTGCACCAAGGTCTTTAGCTGCCTCGATGATATTTTTGTCAAGTTTAGCTAGGACAGTATAGATTGGTAGTACCATAAACGGCAGGAAGTTATATACCATACCTAGTAAAACTGAAACGTCATTAAATAAAAATCTGCCTGTCGGAAGTCCTAGAAAAGTCAAAATTTTATTAAGGATTCCATTATTACCTAGGATGTTTATCCATGAGTAAGTTCTAAGTAGAAAGTTCATCCACATTGGCAAGATTATAAGTAAAGCTAATAATTTTTGTACTTTTTTACTTTTTACGGATATATAATACGATAGTGGGTAGCCGATTACTAGGCAGGTTGCAGTAGCAATAAAGGCAAACCAAATTGACCTAATAAAGACAGCTAGGTATATCGGGTTAAAAAATCTTGAATAGCCTTTTAGCGAGAAATACGTACCACTTGGCGTGGTGATAAAAAAGCTATAATAGATTACCAGTAAAAGGGGAAAAGCGATAAAGATTATGCTCCACAATATGTAAGGATGATGACTGTATTTTTTTAGCATAGCCCCTCCTTAATTATCTCTTAATTCGTCAGAGTATTCTGATTTTTTCATTATGTGTATGTCATCTGGGATCAGATGAATACCAACTTCTTTGCCTAGTTCAAATTTTTCGGTGCTGTGACACAACCAGTTGACACCGTTGACATCAACAGTCATCTCGTAATGAACACCTTTGAATAAGACGGAAGTAATTTTACCTACTATCTTAGCATTTTTACTATCAATCAGTTTAACATCTTCGGGTCTAATAACCATATCAATTTCTTCGTTTTTGGCAAAGCCTTTATCTAAACATTTTAGCGGAATATTATCATAAGAAGTTAGATAGTCTTCAAGCATGATACCTTTAAATATGTTACTTTCACCAATAAAATCAGCTACGAAAGCGTTTTCAGGTTCGTTGTAAATGTCAGTTGGGCTACCAATTTGTTGAATTTGACCATAATTCATTACGATTATCTTGTCACTCATGGTAAGTGCTTCTTCTTGGTCATGGGTAACGTAGATAAATGTTATCCCAAGTTCTTTTTGCATCGCTTTAAGTTCAATTTGCATATCTTTTCTCAGTTTTAAATCTAGTGCGCCAAGTGGCTCGTCAAGTAGCAAAATTTCAGGTTCGTTGACTAGCGCTCTAGCAATTGCGATTCTTTGTTGCTGACCACCTGATAGGGAATCGATTTTTCGTTTGCCATAGCCTCTAAGGTTTACTAATTTTAGCATTTTTTCAACTTTTTCTGCGATAACATTTTCGGGTGTGTTTTTTATTCTAAGTCCGAAAGCTACATTTTCATAAACGTTGAGATGGGGAAATAGCGCATATTTTTGAAACACCGTATTAATTTTACGCTCGTTAGCTGGGGTGTCATTGATACGTTCGTTTTTAAAGTATATATCACCAGTAGTTGGCGTTTCAAAGCCAGCAATCATTCTTAACGTAGTGGTTTTACCGCAACCACTTGGACCAAGTAGTGTCAAAAATTCATTCTTACGTACCCAAAGGTCGATGTTGTCGACAACAGTTTCATCATCGTAAACTTTCGAGATGTTTACGGCTTTAATAATCTTATCCATGTTTCCTCCTTAAAAGCTTGGTGGTGAGCTTACCATGATAAGTTCACATTTGTTAGTGTAGGGATTGTATATCTTGTGATTGTCGTTAGCAGTATAGTAAAAACTCTCTCCTTTTGATATTTTGTAGGTTTTAGAACCAAGTTCCAGTACGACTTTCCCTTTCAATACATAGCCAAAATGTTCGCCAATGTAGGCTGGTTCGTCAAACAGGATACCACCAGCCTCGATAGTGCATAGTATTGGTTCCATGTCATTTTTTTGAGCATCAGTTACTAACCAACTTATTTTATTTTTTTCTTCAATATTGTCAGTCGTGATTATATCATCTTTTTTGTAGACAACCTTTGATTCGTCTGTGTTTGAAAAAAATTTTTTCAGGTCGCTACCTAAAACATTTAGTATGATTATAAGTGTAGCAATTGATGGTGATGTTAGATTTCTTTCCAATTGCGAGATAAACCCTTTACTTAAATCGCACCTGTCACCAAGTTCTTCTTGGGTTAACTCATTTTCTAACCTAAGTCTTTTTATTTTTCCGCCAATATCCAAATTAGCCTCCTTAACTATACTTAACTTACAGTTTATAATTTTGTTATTTTATAAAATATTTTTGCTTGATTTTTTTATTTTTATTCGCTCGCTTTCTGTCAAATAATATTTCTATTAAGTTTGTTATTATAGTTATTATAAAGTTTGTAAGAGTTTTTGACTTCTGAAATTATAGATTAACTTTACTAAACTTACAGTTTACAATTATAAAACAAAACGAAGCTAATTTCAATAGAAAAAATAATATGTTATTTTAATATTTAGCGGATAATTAAAGTGGTTGTTTTTACGCAAAAAAACAACCACACCTTACGGCGTGGTTGTCTATTCGATTTTATGTAGATGTTATAAAGCTGGTTCAATAAGTCCAAAGTCACCATCTTTTCTATGGTATACGACATTTATTTCATCAGTCAAAGCGTTTAGGAAAACAAAGAAGTCGTGGTGGAGCATATCCATTTGTAAAACAGCTTCTTCTGGGTGCATAGGCTTAATTGGGAAACTCTTTGACCTAACAATTTTCTCGTTGCCTTCATTTTCGTGATATTTGTCGCTGTCTAAGAAATTTGGAATATCCTCGTATCTGATACTTTCATTTTGTCTGAAATGCTTTTGGAGATTAGTCTTATGTTTTTTGAGCTGTCTAAAAAGTCTGTCTATGACTTTATCAAGTGCAACCTCCATAATTTCGTCGGAACTTTCAGACCTTAAAATAACTCCGTTTTTCAAAAACATTGTTATTTCAGCAGTTTGAGTAGTTTTGATATGTGATAGAGTAGCTTTTACAGTTACGTCACTACCAAAATACTTTTCAAACTTTTCTAACTTTTGTAGCACCATATCCCTTGTGCTATCCTTTAAATGCATGTTCTTGCCGCTTACAGTAATTTTCATGAGGGTCTCCTTTCATGAATGACAAACCATCTACATATATAAAACATTATAGCATATAAATTAAAAAATTACAAAAACTTAGTATTTTTTTTATTAAAATTACTAAAATAGTGAAAACAGAATGGTTTATTGCCGATAATGTATATGAATTGATTATGGAGGTAATATTATGAATGATTATTCAAGAGTAACAGGGATGGTTTCCGGTCTAGAAACAGAAAAAATAATCAAGGACATGATGAAAATCGAAAATATGAAACTAGACCGAGTGAAAGCCGATAAACAAATTGCTTTGTGGAAACAAGAAAGATATAGAGAATTCTCATCACTTTTAAAAGGTTTTGAAAGTTCATATTTTGATATGCTAAATAAGGAAAATGATTTACTACTGGAGTCGACTTATCAAACTAATAATGGCAAAGTTTTATTAAATGGTAAAGAAAATGATTCAGTAAGTGTCAAATTTAAAGGTGCAGGTGCTAATACTAATTTAACAATTGATAAAATTGAGCAGTTAGCAACAGCGGAAATTTGGAAAGGTAGTACAAACATTCATCAGATTAATATGAATGTTGATCTTGCTAAATTAAACGATTTTCTAAAGGCAGATGCCGAAGGAAAGTATAAAAATAGGGAAATAGCAGTTGCTGTTAATAATGAGATCAGAAGAATAAAACTTAAAAATAATAATTATACTAATAAAGATGATCTCATCAAGGAATTACGTGATAGCTTTGCTGAAGAATATGGTGAAGGTGTTGTTAATATTAGTGATACAGGCGAAATCACCTCAATGAACAATAAGGTAACTATCGGTATAGGGGAAGAAGACTTACTGAAAAGTTTGGGTTTAAAAGAAGGTGATAGGAACTATATATTTAAAAATGAAACTATGGAAACTTTGGCTATGTTTAAACCGGATGCTCCAGACCCGTCTAGTGGTGGTACTGACCCAGCAGAACCACCAAAACCAAAAGTTGCTGAAATTTCAATAAATGGCTGTGATAAAATTAAGATAAGTGCAAAGGACAAAATTTATGATGTGGTAAGGCGAATAAATTCGTCGCAAAATTTTGCAAAATTAGAATTAGATACTGTCACAGGTAAGTTTAATTTGGTAGCTAAGAAAACAGGTGTTGTAAACTCGATACAGCTTGATGATAAGGCAAAAGAGCTTTTTGGACAGCTTGGTATTGATTTTAGTGACCAAAGCAAACATGAAGCTGGTCAAAATGCTAAACTAAAAATCAATGGCGAAGTTGTTTATAGTGCAAGTAATACTGTCGAAGTTGGCGATGTCAGTATCAAGCTTAACAAAAAATATGGTGGTGAGCAAGGCTCGCTTAAAATTGAATCGGAAGTCGATGCTTCTAAAGTAAGCGAAAAGATAGAAGGTTTTATTAAAAAATACAATGAGATAATTGAAAAGACAAGAAAAGCAGTTAGAGAGCGTACCAGCAATTATAAGCCGCTTACCGAAGAAGAAAAGAAAGCTATGGAAAAAGATGATATTAAAAACTGGGAAGCTAAAGCCAAAGAAGGACTTTTAAGAAATGATAGCGGTTTAAATAAGTTGCTTGATGATTTAAGACATATTGTAAATGCTAAAGTTGATGGTGTTGACATAACTCTAAAAGACATGGGTATTGAGATAGCTCGTGATTACAAAAAAGGTGGCGTACTTGAATTTAATAAAGCTAAATTCGAGAAAGCTATGAAAGAAAAACCTAGTCAAGTAGTCAAGTTCATGACTAAGCAATCAGATATACCATATAGAGAAACCGATAAACTACCACAGAGATTTAGTGAAAATGGTTTTATGCAAAGGATTAGAGATGTCATCAAAGGCAATATCAGTACAGTAAAAGATAAAAATGAAAGACGTGGTTATCTAATTGATAAAGCTGGTATGAAAAATACCAACGCAGAAACTGATAACGAAATTTCTTATAAAATAATTCACGAGTATGACAAACGAATAAATAGAATGATTGAAATGTTGCAAAACAAAGAAGAAACATATTATAAAAGATTTACCGCTTTAGAAAAAGCCCTAGGGCAATTAACAAGTCAACAAGAATCAATTTTTAGTATGTTAGGTTAGGAGATTTTATGAGAGAATACTTAGAACGATATAAAGACTTAACGATAAAGATGATTGAAAATGATTTTACTGATGAAGATAAGTTTTTTGAGTATTTGAATGAAAGAGAAAGTCTTTTAACAAAAATTGAAAGTGCTGATAGAACCAATTTAGATAGCGATTTCATTGAAAGCGTGTATAGGTTAGACGAAAAACTTTTAGAAATACTAAGACAAAAGAAAAATGACCTAAGCGTAGATATTGATGGAGTAAAAGAAGAAATGGTAATTCAAGGCAAAAGTAAGAAAGCACTACAAAAATATTCTGTTAATAGCCAGTATCAAGAAAGCCTATATTTCGATAAGACGATGAAATAATCTTGAGGAGGTGAAGGTAATGAAAGTAGATTTTAATAGTGCAAATTATAATAATTTGTCGGTTGTAAAACTTCATGCCGAAAATAACAATCACCCAATGTTGAAACCTGAGATGCATCATACCGTCAAACATAAAGAGAAACGTGAGATTCGTGATGATATACTGCAAAAGTCAGTAGAACAAGCCAACGAATCTTTGAAATCAGCGAATAGGTATTTCCAAAGAAGTATCCATGAAAAAACTGGCACTATCATATATACCTTATATGATAGTGTGACAGAAGAAGTTATAGCAGAGTTCCCGGAAAGAAAGTTGCAAGATATGATCGCTAATATGTGGGAAAATGCCGGACTTTTTGTGGATGAAAAGGCTTAGTTGCGAGAGGATGTGGCACTTTCAAATCAATTTTTTATAAATAAATACTAAAAATATTCTATATAGCCCCTATGTTGTTAATAATCAGTTTAGTAACTATAAAGGTTTTGTCAATTGTTACGATATATCTAATAGACAAGCTAATGTACTTCATCTGATTTAAGTAGCGACGTAGGGGTGATTTTATGGTTAAACTTGTAGATGT
>PDWI01024401.1_pt1 | contig 15211 bp, 10 predicted proteins | sample 1430891 | NCBI WGS metagenome assembly PDWI01 (sample SAMN01162508, study PRJNA174530) | Oral metagenome, whole genome shotgun sequencing project. | biome: Marine environment; feature: Marine mammal; material: Swab sample of the gingival sulcus; isolation source: swab sample of gingival sulcus... | reverse complement strand
CGATTTGTTAATTGACAGCCTTCATAATTTAAGAGCGAGGTAGTGTAATCTATACGCTGGGCTGAACGGTCGTGTGTATGATCCGCATCTGGGGCGGTTCCGTGCTAGTCAGGCGGTTAGAGCAAATGGTGGCGTACTGAATTATGTTCAACCTCGTGGTGATGGGGCAAATTTATGGGCTCCATCTCTAAATCCTGTAAGTTTTTTTCTGGTGTCCGGGATTTTTTCTGCGGATTCTGTGTCCACTCAGTCAACGGTTTGCCCTAGGAGTTCCAGAATGGTAAAAGTTTCTATAGTGTGCCTCCTTCTTTCTCTTTTGACTATTTGGAGTTGTTCTGTGGCAGATGACAGTACCAGTATTTTCAAAAAGCAGCCATTTGTTGACACCACGAAAAATAAATCTGGTGAGCTTAGGATCAGCGATACACCCCGCGTGTGGGAGAGCTTTAGAGAGAGTGTTGATTTTAGAATCCAGAATGAATCGGCAGGTCGCAGACCTGAAGGTGGTGTTCCCACATGGAATGCCTTATGGTTATTACAAATTGGCGAATTAAAGACTGGAAGAGAGAACTCTCAAAAGTATATTAACTATATTTTGAGTGCGCGTCGTCAGGCTGGTTTGCCTGAGCTCATATACAGTGACGATGGATAACCGAACGTTAGATCGATATAGATCAATGTGTGATTTGTATTCGTCGCATTGTGCCCGCGCTCAGCTCGGGCACTGTTGTTTTGCCGCAGTGAAATAGCTGGGCCAGTGCCAGGCGCGGCAAGGGGTTGCGTCAGTTGTTGTAATACTGCGTTGATCGAGTTGTAGGGAAACGGGCCAGCGCTACGTGTTAACGGGGAAGACCTGCGCCTGACGCGGTGTCGGCTCGGGCTCGGTCATCAAGCCGACGTGTTCAACGCGCTCACTTGATGATGGCAGCCAACTGTCGGTGAGGCGATCCCACACCGCCAGGCAGGTGCCGAAATTGCGGTCGACGTGCTCTGGGGCGCTGCTGTGGTGGATCTGATGTTGTGCGGGGCTGATAAACCAGCGCTCCGCGCGGCCAAAACCAAGCCATATCGGCGAGTGGCGCAGGTTCGCGCCAATGAGGTTGAACAACATGCCCAGGGCATCCACGCCCAGAATGTCGAATCCGCTGAGTTGGCGACTGAACAGGTAGATAAAGCTGCCGCTGACCACTCCAAACACCAGCACACTGCGGGCGAAATACAGCAGCATTTCAATCGGGTGCACGCGAAACAGGGTGAGGGGAGTGAGGGCGGTTGCGCTGTGATGAACCCGGTGAATGGCCCAAAGCCAGGGTACGCGGTGCATGGTTCGGTGCAGCAGGAAGCGACTGCCATCTTCCACCACAAAAAACACCAGCGTATACAGCGCTGCAATGAAAACGCCGTGCCAGACCAGCTCAGGTGGATCGCCCAGAGTGGCCTGCCAGCCTCTTGCCACAGTGATGGTCAACAGCAGGTGCGCGCCAACCAGGGGTGCCAGTAACAGCAGGCGCAAGAATGCATTAGTAAACATCAGTGCAATGTCTACCAGATGCGTGCGCTGATACCAGAAATCGCGATCACAGCAAGCACGCAGCCATTGCATCGGTTGCCATTTTTTATCTCGCCACCAGACCCACAGCAGCGCCAGCAGCGCACTGCTGAGCAGCGACAGCCAGTAGACCCTTCGCGCCGGATCGAAGGGATAGCTCATCACTTCCTGTAGTGCCTGCTGCAACAGAGTCCACAGCGCCGACACAGGTTCAAGCAATACCATGGTCGTCCTTCACCGCATTGCGCTCCTGTCTTCTCGGTAGAGATCAGGCGAGCGCAGAAGAGGTGTTAAAAACGGTAGTTTAAGCCCAGCTTGATCGTCCGGGGCGGATTAGACCGCGCGCCAAAGGGACGGCGGGAAACCACTTCCAGTTTGTCGCCAAGATTCTCTCCCACCAGCTGCAGGGTCAGGTCTGGCAAAACCCGATAACTGGCCGACAGCGACACTGTGGTCAGCGCAGGGGTAGAGTAAGCGCGCTGGTAACCACCCTGTCCGGGGCGTTCCCGCATTTTGCCCACATATTTTACCGCGCCATCGATACGCCACTTGCCGTAGCTGGCGCCTAGCTGTATCCGCCCCTGATGTTCGGGCAGGTAGGGCAGTTCATCCCCTGAGTGTACCAGTCCCCACTGGGAGAAACCGGATTGGAAATGGTTCTGAAAGGCGGATTCGGTGTAGGTGTAGGACACATCGAGGGGGAACATCCAGTCGCCCCAGGTGTAGACATAGCCAGCGGTAATCTCCGCACCGGCGATTTCCACCTCGCCGCCATTGAACTCCTGGCCCGGTTCACAGCCGACATCCGACACCCGGCAGCGGCCCAGCAGATTGCTGTAGTCACTGAAAAAGCCGATGGCTTCGAATTGCAGGGTGCCGTCGCTGTAGCGCACGCCGTACTCGTAGTTGATACTCTCTTCCGGTTCTACGCTGTCTGCCGCTGCGGGCCCCGCCGGTGAAAAGCCCTTGTTCACGCCTGCTAAAAAGCTGAACTGACCCCACTCATACAAAACACCTAAACCGGGCAACACGATACTGCTGCTGTTACTGCTGTGGCTGTCGGTCAGATAATTGTCATACTCGCCATCGATGGACTCGTAGCGCAGGCCCAGGCTCACCGTTAAGTCGCCGATGGACATATCGTCACTGACGAATACGGACCAGGCATCGCTGCTCGCCTTGTTCAGCGCTTTTTTGCCGTGTTCACCCTCACCATCGGGGAGCAGCGCTGCATTGTTCACGAGGTAACCGTAAATCTTGTGATCGCGCTCGACCTGGTCGTGATGAAACCGCACACCCAGTTCAGTATCGTGCTCCAGACCGAAACCCTGCCAGTTCACACTGAGGCGGGACTCCAGACCCGATGAGGCGTAATCGCGGTCGTTGTCGGTAATATCCAGAATCGTGCTGTCGTTACCCGCTTCGGAATTGGCCTCGCCGCGCAGCAGCGCTATTTGCTCGCCAAAAATAGACGGATATTGCAGCACTCTGGCACTGTCCAGCCCCGACAGGAAACCATCGAATTTTTTCCAGCTGCGCTCAAAGCGCTGCGTGTAAGCGCGGGTGAACAGGCTGCTTTGATCGTTCAATTCAATCCGGTGTAGTACGTGTAACTGGGTATGCTCGGACTGAAACCTGTCCGTGGCGCTGCCCAGGTAGCGGCGCAGAGGCGCCTTGTCAAAATCCGCATCGGTCAGCCCGAGATAGGTCTCGTCGGCATCTTCATCGGCATAGCCCAGCTTGATATCCAGCCGCTGGGGATAAGTCGCAGCGGCGCTTGAGCGCCACTGCATCCGCAGGTTGACATCGTTGCGTACAAAGCCGGTATCACCGCCAAAGTCCAGTTCCTTGAAGCCATCGGCGCCGTAGTGCAGTCCGTCTATTTTGACGGCAAACGCGCCCAGGTTGGCGCTGTATATGCCCCGCGCTTTGCGGTAGCTGTCAGTGCCCAGCGCCAGTTCCAACTGTCTTTGCGGGTCTGCGGTAATCTGTGGCGTCACCATGTTCAGGGCACCACCAACGGTATGCGGGCCGTAGCCGATCGCGGCGGGACCTTTGAACACTTCCACCGCAGTCATGCGATTGACGTTGGGCACATAATAGGCCGATGGCGCCGAGTAGGGTGCAGGCGCTATCAATATGCCATCTTCCATCAAGGTGATTTTTTGACTGCGCTCCGATGTTGCGCCTCGAATACCGATATTTGGACGCAGGCCGTAGCCGTCCTCGCTGCGAATGTACACACCCGGTACCTGCCCCAGCAGTTCGTTGAGGTCGGTGATATCAAATACTTTGATGCTTTCCTCATCGAGATAACTGGCGGAGCCGGCGACACTGCGCACCGCATCGCGCCCGCCGGTCACCAGTACCTCTTCCAGCATCAGTTCATCGCTTTGTGCATTTGCCGCTGTCGCCGCCAGCGTTAGCAACACCGTGGCAATACTCTTGTTCATTCCGTTTACTCTGTTCACGAAAAGCCTATGTCTGTCAGTCATTGTCGGATTGTGCGCGATCGGGTAAATCGACGTTCAGCGCCGTCACAAAATCGGTGCGCAGGGTGTCTGTTACACGCTTTAAGTAGCCGTGGGCGGCGCAGGCGCTTTGACTGCGCACCGTATCGGGATTGGCCGCGCTGTTAACACAATTAGTGTCATCGCCAGAGGCCAGCATGGCCTGGGTCTGATCTATCAGCGGCTGCTGAATACTCGCCAGATAAGTGCGAAGATCCGCAACCTGGGTGTTCAAGCGCCTGGTCACCGAGGCCAGATTCGCGGCATTGATCAAGTCGTCCAGACCCAGCCCATCTCCGCCAGTGAACACACGTTCAAACCCCGCCATATTGTTGTCGATATTGACCAGGGAGTTTTTGCTGTAGGGCGATTTCACCCGGTCGGGGCAGGCCACACGGTTACAGCTTTTGTGCAGCCCAAGGGGCGGGCCGAGCTTGAGATCCTTAACGCTCAGTTCCACATAAAACAGCGCGTCAGATAACTGCTCTAACAGGCTTTCCTGATTGTCGGGGTGCGCGAAAGTGGCTCTGTAGTTGCCGCCATCGGTGCGCCAGGCCGTAAGTGTTGCGTCCGTCGCCGCGGCCACATCGTCACTCAGTTGCAGCGCGTATTCACAGCGCCACTGGCGGCGCTGAGTCTCATCACGCGTATTCCAGTCGTCTGTCTCTGGCGTCTGCTCCTGGCAGTTGTGTGCCAGATCATTGTTAAATAACAAATACTCAATCGCGTACATGCCCTTTTGGGTTGGCGGTCGCGCGGCAAGATCAAAACCGTCGCTGCGCGATGACACGGTGGATCGGTCGATGCCGCAGTAACTGACCCGGTTTTTTGCAGGCGTAATCAGGCGTTTTTGCAGGGCGTAGTTTCTCTCAGCCACCGGCCCTATTTGATGCACTTCAACGCGTTGCAATGCAGCCATGGTGTCGCGCCACGCCTGTTGAGCCTTATCTCTGGCGGAGGCTTCATCGGCACCGCCAATAGCTGCACAATAGCTCGCCAGTGTTCCATCTGCGCCTGCCATCTGCTGCGCCTGCTGCTGCAATTGTTCATAGCCCGGAATGATTACGTTGTCGGCCAGATTGACAAACATTTCAAAGTAATCAAAAGTACCCGGCTGCGTCGAGGGCGCCGCATCGGAACCGTTGTCACTGCCACCGCCGGTGCAGGCTGTCAGCACAGATCCCGCCAGCAAGGCCAGCAGTGAACCACGTATCATCCGCTTCATAATAATCCGTCCAAAGTAAGCTGCTATTAAAAAGAATGAACGCGCCGCACCTTCTGGCACCGCGCCTGTAATCGCGCCAGCGGCCACTGTAAGACAAATAATAATGATTTTCAATAGACCTGAGCTGCGGTGCGCCGGCCGTCATTCAGTTATTGGCGCAGCGGGGCTGGCAGCCTGCTATGTGGGCAGAACGTACCAATAGACCGCAACAAAATGACAGGCACTGCCGATAAGCACAAAAATATGGAAAATGGCGTGGTTAAATTTTATCGCATTGATGCTGTAGAGGATGGCGCCCAGGGTATAGGCTACGCCGTCAATCAGCGGTTTAATGGCAAAGACAATTATCCACCCCATAGCGACATACAGCAGGGTGGAGATAAGCGAATACCTTCCGGTGAAAAAAAGCTTCAACACAATGCCGACCACGGCCATGCTCCAGCTGATTCCGAACACGGTCCAGCCCACAGTGCCTTTGAGTGTGACCAGGGTAAACGGCGTGTAGGTGCCTGCGATCAAAATATAAATAGCCGCGTGGTCCAACACCCGCAGCCGGTTGCGCCAACGGGGCTCTTTAACACAGTGGTAGGAAGTTGAGCTTGCAAACAGCGCAATCAGGCTGGTGCCAAAAATACTGAAACTGACAATATGCCACACATCGCCGTGGCTTGCGGCGCGCACCACCAGAAAGACCAGGGCAGCGATGCTCAAAACGGTGCCGAGAGCGTGCGTCAGGATATTCAGGCGCTCTTCAGCGGGTGGATAGAATATAAGCTTATTAGCAGACATGAGCTGACTGTTGTTTAATTATTAAAAACAGGGACGACTTTTACGATAGCATAAATCGAGGGCGCGTCCCTATACTTTATTCACTGTGCTGTTGTTGCCAGCCAAACCCGTTTAAGGCTTTTGCGCGATCATGGTCGCAAAGCGCAAAGCAATCCGATTGCCCTGGGCATCAGTGCGATGCAGGTGGCCGACGTCTTCGTTGTATTTTTTGATATGCCAGTCCTGGTAGTAATTTTTAAGCTCGCCTGCCTGCATCGGCGATTTAAACGGCAGTGTATCATCGCAGGGGTAGTCTTCGGTATCCAGGGCACACACGATAAGATTGTAGCCACCGCTGCGCGTTTGCGCCTGCATGTTGGCGATAATATCCGGGTGGCGGTCACGGGCCAAGAACATTAAGACAACCGTTGATATGATGACATCGTAGGTTTCCTTGACGTTGGCCAGGTTCGCATCGGCGAGGTGCGCGCTGATGTTATCGAGTTGTTCTTCTTCAATAATGTGTTGCAGTTTTTCAATGGCATTGGGATTTGCGTCAAAGGCGGTGACGTTAAATCCCTGCTGTTGCAAAAACAGTGCATTTCTGCCGCTCCCGCAGCCTAAATCCAGCGCGTCTCCCGATTGGATATGCGCCATAAGCTCCTGCATTTCCGAATGGGTCGCAGAGAGTTTGTATTTTTTTTGATAGTAGTCCTCAGGTTCGCAATAAAACGCCAGCTGGCAGTGCAGGTCATCGGTTTGTGGCTCAACTCTGTGCCAGGCCTGCGGGGCGATAAACGGGGCTTGTTTATCGGCATCAAAAATATGGGTTTCCTGGATATTGTCGTTTTCATCCAGCGCGTAATATTTGAGCTTGCCTTGAGTTATCGTCAGCTTGGCCCAGGTGCCGACTTTGGTATTGTGCCTGCGGCGAAAGGCCTGGGGAAGCGATTGGGCATTCCATTCGGGCAGTGTTTTGTAGCAGACTAAGTGGTGCATAACATAAAACCTCTTGAAAAATTGTTGGCAATGCACGGGTGATACCGGGTTTGACAACCGCCTTGCGATTGTATGCCGTACGTCGCGGCAGGCCAGTACAGTACTATAACAAACTTTACAGCCGGGCTATCCCTGACATTGTGGACTCAGTGCCGATAGACAGGCCCGTGTCGGATTCGCTCGTCCCTGGGAAAGCCCCGCCAGCAGCCAGCCCCCGAAAAGCCTTTGCCTCCACCATAAGCTGTAATTTGTAATGCAATTGTATCAGCATTGGTGATATGATTGTAAATCATTATCATTTAGATTGGTAAATTAAAGAGGGGTCCCAATGCGTTGTATCGTTCGTTTACTATCTGCGATTGTTATAGGCGGTTGTTTGAGCCAGGCGGTCGCTGAGGAATCGCAGGAAATTGAAGTCGTCGAGGTAATAGGGCATAAAATAACCCTGATCAATCAGAATACACCCGCTTCCATTTCCGTTATCACCGCCAAAGAAATAGCGCGTCAGCAGGATTACGAGCTGAGCCAGTTACTCAAAAATATGCCCGGTGTCGATATCACAGGCAGCGTGGTGCCTCTGGCCAGTCAGCCGGTTATTCGCGGCCTTTACGGCGAGCGCATCCACGTTTCGGTAGACAGTGTCAAACGTAAGATTGAATCCGATGGCGGATCCAATATCGCGACTATCAACAGTCTGGGCATCGATCCCCAAGCCCTTAAGCGGGTGCAGGTCTTGCGCGGTGCTGACTCGCTCACTGTGGGCTCTGGCGCATTGGGTGGCAGCCTGCGCCTGACCACGAAAGATGCCAGTGATTATCTGGATGACAACGGCGCGGGCGCTTTGTTGTCGGCGTCAGCGCAAAAGGGCACCGATGCAGTGATTGCCGGGGCATCGGGTTTTTATCTCTCTGACCAGTGGGATTTACTGCTGCGCGCCACCCATTCCAGCTATGAAGACATCGATATCGTAGGCGATCGACGTGCGACAGAAGAAGACGTTGCCGCGTTATCTAAGATCGTCAATGACTCCGAGCGTCGCAACGCTATGTTTAAAGCGACCTGGACACCTTCAGAAGAACACAAACTGAAGGCCAAACTGGACTGGTCTAAAACTGAAGCAAGGGATCAGCCCTACGCTATTTATCAGCGATATGCCTTGCGGTATCCGCACCTGTTTCAGGATTTTGAAAGCGATTATACCGAAGGCAGCTTGAAATATGCCTACACCCCTCTCAATCCCCTGATTGACATGGATGTGCAAGCGGTGTGGTCAAAAAAATCCTATGAGAAAGTGAGTCGTGGCTACATTACCTTGCGCAATGGCGACGAGCGTATCTATGACAGTGTTGACGACGGCGAGACAGAAATACAAAGCCTTCGTATCGCCAACTTATCGACGTTTGACGGCGCTATAAAGCACAAGCTGGCTTTGGAGTTCAATTTCGACAAGGAAAATTTCACTCAGGATGAGGTCGATTTTTCCGAGCAGGGTGCGGTGTCCACTTTCTACGGCGACAGCGACGCCACCAATTTATCCGCTTCCGTGATAGATCGATCCAGCTTTTTCGATGAAGCACTGCTGCTGACCCTGGGCGCACGTATAGACGCCTATGAAAGAAAAAACACCAGCTTCCCCGAGTATGGCGAAAACGACGACAGCGAGCTGTCGCACAATATTGGGCTGACCTGGAAAGCGCTTGATTATTTGAATCTTTTCGCCAGCTATGGCAAAGCGTTCCGCGCACCGTCAGTGCAGGAGCTTTACAAAAAAGACGAGTGGCGTTGTCATATCGGTCGCAAATTTTGCTATCAGGAACCTCAGCCCGACTTAAAGCCGGAAACGTCCGACAACTGGGAAGCCGGTTTTGGTCTTAAATGGAGTGATTTGAGCTACGCCGACACGCTAAGCGCAAAGGTGATTTTCTTCAATAACGACATTAAAAACTTTATCGACAACGTGCCGTTTATGTACTACATCGACGAAAACGGTGTTAAGCGTCCGGGGTCACCCGGCCCTGAACCGGCCAACGGCGTACCGGTTGCAACACACCGCGATTACAGTGCCAAAAACATCGGCGGCCTGCAAAGCCGCGGTGTGGAAGCTGAAATCGAATACAGTTGGCAGCAACTGGATGTGTATCTCGGCGTTTCAGTCATGAACATGGATGCCACCGGCACACCGAATTTCTTCCTCGGTACCGTGGATAATACCAAGCAACCCTACACCGAAGCTCCCGCTGACAAAGTAACCCTGGGGGTAAACTACCAGTTGTTTGACTCGCTGAATGTGGGCGCTCAGGTTTTGTCTTACAGGAAGCAGCGGCGTCTGCCCGAGAGGTATATAGAATACGGCTATGGCACCGATGGCTACACAGTGGTCAACCTCAATGCCAGCTATCAGGGGCAGGGCGCACTGTCGGGGGTGAGCGTTATAGTCGGTGTGGACAACGTGTCTGACCGCCGTTATCTGCGGGCACCGGCATCGTCCGCGAACGATCCCGCAGAAGTGGGTCGCAACCTTAAAGCAACCCTGAGTTATCAGTTCTGATAGGCCATCCAAAATACCGGCTCTTACCAGAGTGTATGAGCCGGTGTCTCTTCGCAGCACTTGTATGATTGTACTGCCCGCAGCCTTCCCCGGCATGGCAAAGCAAATTCTCCTCGCGGCCTTTTTGCCATGTTCCGTTGGCACGGCTGCAATCCGATGACGTGTATTGACATGGGTGTTCAGCCCTGACGCATTTTCGGTATAGCTTGTCCGTGTGTCCGCCAGTTGCACCTAGCCCGGATATTTCACCAGTACGGCGACCACTCCGCTATTGTTTATTTAATATCAATGAGTTATGCATCATTCAAACCGTAGCTACCGCTACGCTTTTCATGATGTTTGAACAACCTTCTTTGTCCTTTTTTCCGAAAATTCCATTTACTGGTGAAACATCCGGGCTAAGCGGAACTATACCAGCAATCATATGCAACCGCGTGCCTTGCTATGCGGGTAAGTTCGCTCAGCGCGGTTTGCCGTGTCATCACAGTACGTTGGTGCAGCCGTTTATTGATGTTAAAGGAACAATGGCGGCGAGATCGCCGTACTGGTGAAATATCCGGGTTGGCCAGCGATAAAAAAACCGATGCCGTTTCCGGCATCGGTTTCTTCAGGTTTTTGGTTCTGATTATGGACGATTGTCGTACAGTCTGACTTTCAAGGTGTAGAGGTCATCGATCAGCACCTGCACCTCTTGCAGCTTCGCCATATAGTCTGTCAGCGATTGGTTCTCGAAGTATTCGTAGACAAGGGGGATAGGAGGCGTTCCCGGTGCAGAACCCGATACCTGTCTGCCGTCTGGCATAACCGGTCCGTAACCGATCAGGGCGTCAATTTCCATGAACTTGTCTTTATTCATGGTGGAATTGGCACCGCCGTACTGCAAGGCCATCATAAAGCCTTTCAGCTCACTCCAGACTTTGTAGTATTCAGAGGGGTCGGTTTCAGCGCCCGAGTCCAGCTTCTCAGCTTCTTCATAGGATTCACCGGCGTATTTGAACACCGCCTCGGCAAACACCATTTCCCAATTGTGCTGGATAGTGGCTGCGTAACCCATCAGCTCGGTGCGCTCGGCATCGGTAAATACGCGTGCATTACCTTCTGCGTCCACGGCATTGGCAATCACGGTACGACCTGCCAGGAAAGCATTGACAATGTCAGCACCATAAGTGCTCAAACCGCTTTTGTCGAAAGAGGACGCATAATAGGCCGGCCCTGAGTTGTACTCGGTGTACAGGGACACCTTGCCATCGCCATTCTTGTCAGCCAGAGCCGCAGCTTCGGCGTCACTCAGGTTCTTGCCTCTTTTGGCAATTTCGTAGTTCTGCTCTGCGGTCAACTCAGCGTAATGCGCCGCGGCACCGAAATAGCCAAAGGCTTCGTCCCAGGAGTGTTCCTTGCCGGTGTAAATGGAATCGCTTTTGTAACCTTCGTTATTCGGCTTTTTGTCAGCGGCCATGTACTCATCGAGGTACTTGTCTACGGTCTGGTTATAGAACACGGCGCCCATGAGGAACTTGGGAACCAGCTGGCTGTAGTCGTAGCCGGTTGTCATATTGACGTGATCGGCACCGTTGGGGCCATCCACATGACCGGCCTGGTCGGCACCCCAGTAGGCACGCCACTCAGCCATCACCTCTGCCGCAGTGGGCTCACCTGGCCATCCCATTGTTTTTGCCGCATCCTCAGCCGCAACACCGGGGATAGGGTCGCCATAGCCTTCAGGGTCGTAGACCTTGCCGCTCAGGTTTTTGCCGGTACCCAGTTCGTTGTTACTTGTTTCCAGGAAAGTAAAGTTATCGGTGCTTTTCGGGGCAATAATAGGCGTGTAGTCTACCGCGTCGTCTGGGTTTTCGTAGTAGCTGTCAAAGATGGCGAATCCGGCATAACCCTGGTTAGGTACCTTAATGGTTGCCTTTAACTGCTCGCGCAAAACGTGACGCGCCATTTGACCTCTGTAAGAAACGGAGTCGTCACCTGTCATACCGGAAAGGGTGACGGGGAAACCCGCATAGACTTCAGGTTTGGTCACATCCGTTGTCGAGACCGTTACGGATTTCTCGTCAGACTGCCCACCGCCAGAACAGGTGAGGGTGAAAGTGTTGCTTTGCTTGCGGAGATTGCCGGACTCTGCCGTGCCGCTGGTTGCCTGACTGCCGGACCAGTCACCGCTCGCTTCACAGCTTTCGGCATTCTGGGTAGACCAGGTCAGTGTTACTTTGCCACCGCGCGTTACACTGTCAGCAGAACTGCTCAGTGTAACCGTTGGACTCGATGGAGCTGGTGGGGTTGGCTCGGGGTCGGAGCTGGAGCTTGAACTGCCTCCGCAACCTGCCAACACTAATGACACTGCAGCTGCAGTGATAAGATGAAACGTCTTTGGATGGTCAACCATCGCATTCTCCTTTAAGAAGCCAGAGTTAGAAAATCAGAGGCGGAAGCGCGTTACTGCGCTTTGCTCAGCAAGTTCTTAGTGTAAAAATCCGCCTGGCACACCGGAAGCCGTGCATAACGTCGTAGTATCCACTGGCTCGCTGAGCAAATTCCCGTATAGATAATATAATTAAGATTTATTTGCAACAACTTTATCGGTTTCATGGGGCGTTAGCGCTTGTCCACTCATCTGGCCCGGATATTTCACCAGTACGGCGACCATGCCGCTATTAATTATGTAATATCAATGAGTTATGTAGTTAATAGCAACAAAAGCCAATGTACAAACTCTGCCTAAATGGTTTTTCGAAAAAAATGACTTCGAATCTTGCCCAAAATCACTCAAACCGTAGCTACCGCTACGCTTTTCATGATGTTTGAACAACCTTCTTTGTCCTTTTGTTCCGAAAATTCCATTTACCGGCAAAACATCCGGGCTAGTCACCACGAGAAACGAGCATAGAAAGCCATACTGTTTTAAGGGGTATTATTGTTTGCACCGGGCACCGGGCACCGGGCACCGGGCACCGGGCACCCGGCCATTGGTTCTGCTACCGCTGGATTGAACCAGCGGAGCAGTAGCGAGGGTGTTACAGCCCCAGTTTTTCAGCAACGTAATCGGCGTCTTTGTCGCCCCGGCCCGAGAGGTTGACCAGAATCGTCTGATCTTTGCTCAAGGTCGGTGCGGTGCGTATGGCCCACGCCACGGCGTGCGCGCTTTCCAGCGCCGGAATAATTCCTTCAACTTGAGACAGGGTCATAAAGGCGTTCAGGCACTCATCATCCGAGGCGGTTTCGTAGGTGACGCGTCCCAGGTCTTTCAGATAGCTGTGTTGCGGTCCAACACCGGGGTAATCCAAACCGGAGGCAATGGAGTGCACCGGCATGGGTTGCCCGTTGTCCTGTTGCAGCAGATAGCACTTCATGCCGTGTAGTTCGCTGGGTTTGCCGAGGGTGAGGGTTGCCGAGTGTTTAGAGGTATCCAGACCCTTGCCCGCAGGTTCAACACCGACAATGTTCACCGAATCATCGTTTAAAAACTCAGTAAACAGACCCATCGCGTTAGAACCACCACCAACGCAGGCGGTGATGTAATCGGGCAGTTTGCCTTGTTGGGTCATAAACTGTTCGCGTGCCTCGCGGCCAATAATGCTTTGGAAATCGCGTACCATTTTGGGGAAGGGGTGCGGCCCCACCACCGAGCCAATGGCGTAGAGGTAGTTTACCGGGTCTTTTAAATACTCGACAAAGGCGCTGTCCACGGCGTCTTTCAGGGTTGCCGTCCCCTGCGTGACGGGCACAAGCTTACATCCCAGAATCTTCATTTTGGTGACATTGGGATGTTCTTTTTCTATATCGACCTGACCCATATGAATTTCACAGGGAATACCGACCAGAGCACAAGCGGTAGCCAGGGCGACACCGTGCTGGCCTGCGCCCGTTTCCGCAATGACCTTGGTTTTGCCCATGTGTTTGGCCAGAAGTGCCTCGCCGAGGCAGTGATTGATCTTGTGGGCGCCGGTGTGGTTCAGGTCTTCGCGTTTCAGGTGAATCTGCGCGCCACCGAGTTGTTCGCTGAGACGTTTCGCGTGATAAATAGGGCTGGGTCGGCCGACGTAGTTCGCGAAAAGCTCACTCAGCTCCTGTTGGAAGTGCTCGGTCTGGCGGATTTCCTCATAGGCGCTGTCGATCTCATCCATAACGGCCTTGAGTTCGGGGGGGATGATTTGCCCGCCGTATTCACCAAAAAAACCGTTGTCGTCTGGCATGGGATCAAACTTAAAGTGACTCATTCTACCTTCTCGCTCTGTCGGGAATAATACTACGGAGATGATACTAATATATTAGCGGTATATAAAGGCAGTTACCGCAATGACTTCAGCGCCGTATAGTCTCGACAGGCGCCACAAGGTGGGGCAGCCTGGCAATGCCGCTGCATTTGCAATATACCTTGGTGTGTCAGCCGCTGACCTGGGGAAGTTTCACCCACTTGAAGGATCGCCTTAGAAACGCTGCTGCATTTTCTTCGATAATCTCTCCGTGGGACAAAATAATTTTCTCTGGTTTCCAGCTCAGGATTCGCTGTATATGTCGCCGCGCTTCGCTTCTTCGGGGATAAAAGCTGAGGCGCCAGTCTAAGGGCATTTTGCCATTGGGTGCCAGTACGCCGCCAAGTTTGGCAATCTGTCTTTTGAAGACACCACCAATACTGCTGTTTTCCTGTGAAAGAACACGCATTCCTGCATGGCCGGGGAGCCGGTGAACAGCAGTTGATCCAGCTCCTGCTGCCACGGTGAGTCGTCCGTATCATCCAACGTGCCGTCAAAGGACAGATCGCGTCGTTTCCTGATTACTCCCTTCGTGCCATACAGCAGGGCATCGGGGTAGGCTCGCTGCCAGTCTGCAACGAACAGATGATGAAGATGGTTGGGGGCAATCAGGTACTTAACGCGCCCCAAAGCGTCAACCTCGGCTTGTAGAGCGGGTTCTAATTTTATCGGGCTGTGTACCCAGAGGTCGCCGTTTACCAGGGCGATAATCGTCATGCGAGTGGTAAACGGAAACGAAAAAAAACTCACCGCTTCGCCATCAAATATCCAGACATTTTCGGCGATGCTTTTCATTGCTGCGATGGCCATAGCAAGTGGCTTGTTTTCATAGAGTGTCCTCCATTACTACGCTTGTATTTTATACATAAAGCCAGCAATAAAACATTGTTTCCTTTTTGTTTTTTTTGACCTATATGAGTACTTGTGCTCATTGATCGCGGTGATTCTGCCACATATCATGGCTCTGATATTTTTTATACCGTGCGTGACACGCTACAGACAAAATTACGGAGCGTTAATAATGAAAATACTGCGATCAACTCTGGCTGCGATGGCGTTTTTTTTGGTCTGTACGCAAGCGTGTTTTGCTGCGCCAATTTTCTATGAACGGGCTGATTTAGGCGCTGGTCGTTACGAGTTGAGCTATACGGTTGATAATCAGACCAGCTTTGCCATTACAGAATTTACGATCTGGTTTGATCTGGGTTTATACGACAACCTGGCCATTACCAGCAGCCCCGTTGATTGGGATGATTTGGCCGCTCAGCCTGACCCCGGTCTGCCCGATGATGGGTTTGCCGACTGGTTGAGTCTGGGTCTGGCGATAGCTCCCGGTGTGAGCCTGGGCGGTTT
>PDWI01006257.1_pt1 | contig 15211 bp, 13 predicted proteins | sample 1430891 | NCBI WGS metagenome assembly PDWI01 (sample SAMN01162508, study PRJNA174530) | Oral metagenome, whole genome shotgun sequencing project. | biome: Marine environment; feature: Marine mammal; material: Swab sample of the gingival sulcus; isolation source: swab sample of gingival sulcus... | reverse complement strand
CTATTCATTCAACTTTAATACAGACATAAATGCTTCTTGCGGAATTTCTACATTGCCTACTTGTCGCATACGTTTTTTGCCTTTTTTCTGTTTTTCCAAAAGTTTTCGTTTACGGGAAATATCGCCGCCGTAACATTTTGCCGTAACGTCTTTTCGCAAGGCTTTTATGGTTTCTCTGGAAATTATTTTGGAGCCGATGGCCGCCTGTATGGGAATATCAAACTGTTGCCTTGGGATAAGTTTTCGTAATTTCTCACACATTTTTTTGCCAATATCATAGGCATTATCGGTATGAATTAAAGCCGAAAGGGCATCAACAGGGTTGCCATTTATAAGCACATCCAGTTTTACCAGATTGGATTTTCGCATGCCAATAGGTAAATAATCAAAAGAGGCATATCCTCTGGAAACCGTTTTTAATCGGTCGTAAAAATCAAAAACTATCTCTGCCAACGGCATATCAAATGTAAGTTCCACTCTTTCTGTAGTTAGATATGTCTGATTGGTAATTTCTCCACGTTTTTCTATACACAAACTCATTACTGCTCCCACGTATTCAGATTTGGTAATAATAGAAGCTTTTATATAAGGCTCTTCTACTCTGTTTAATTTAGAAGGATCTGGTAAATCACTGGGGTTATTAACCAAAATAAGTTCATCAGGTGCTTTATTGGTGTATGCGTGGTAAGATACGTTGGGCACGGTAGTAATAACGGTCATATCAAATTCCCGTTCCAACCGTTCCTGAATAATTTCCAGATGTAGCATCCCCAAAAAACCACATCTAAAACCAAAACCCAAAGCCACACTACTCTCTGGAGTAAAAACCAGTGAAGCATCGTTTAACCTGAGTTTTTCCATAGAATTTCGCAGTTCTTCATAGTCTTCCGTATCCACCGGATATATGCCGGCAAAAACCATGGGTTTTACATCTTCAAAACCGCCTATAGCCTCTCGTATCGGGTTATCTGCATCGGTAATGGTATCACCTACTTTAACTTCTTTGGCTTCTTTAATCCCTGTGATTAAATAGCCTACATCTCCTGTTTTTACTTCATTTTTGGGGATTTGAATCAGTTTTAACGTACCTACCTCATCTGCAAAATATTTCCTTTGTGTGGCCATAAACTTTATGTGCTGGCCTTTTTTAATACTGCCGTTAATCACCCTAAAATAAGTTTCTACACCACGAAAAATATTGTAAACCGAATCAAAAATAAGAGCTTGTAAGGGCATATCCGGGTCGCCTTTTGGAGGGGGTATTCGCTCTATAACGGCTTCTAAAATAGCTTCGATACCCATTCCTTCTTTGGCACTGGCCGGAATTACCTCTTCGGGTTCACAACCTATAAGGTCAACAATATCATCAGTTACTTCTTCGGGATTGGCACTGGGTAAATCCACTTTATTAAGCACCGGAATAATTTCCAAATCGTTTTCTAAAGCCAAATATAGATTAGAAATAGTCTGTGCCTGAATGCTTTGAGCGGCATCTACTACCAGTAAGGCACCTTCACAAGCTGCAATAGAGCGTGAAACCTCATAAGAAAAATCTACATGGCCGGGTGTATCTATTAGATTGAGTGTGTATTTCTGGCCATTGTACTGATAATCCATTTGTATGGCATGGCTCTTTATGGTAATACCCCGCTCTCTTTCCAGGTCCATATTATCTAGTAACTGGTCTTGGCGTTGACGTTCTGTAATGGTTTGGGTATGTTCCAGCAGCCTGTCTGCCAACGTACTTTTACCATGGTCTATATGTGCAATAATGCAAAAATTTCGAATATACTTCATCTGCTTGCTATAATTCCACAAAGATACTTATTTTAGCGAGGGTACAAAATCTGTTTTACCGCTGCTATAAATACAATTAAAATGGAGAAAAAAAACAAAAAACAGTTAGAGTTTAAACGAATAAAACCGCGTAAAAAGTCAAATAAATTTAAATTACTATTATTACTTATAATCTTGATTTTAGTGGTATTGTTTTGGCTTAACGCCGATGATTTGATGCGTGGTTTGTTTGGAGAATGATACCGTAATTTGTATTTAGTGCCTTGCCTGCGATGTGTGTTTATAAATAAAATGACAGCAGTGTTAAACAAAAAGGTTAAAAAATCTGCGAAAATTCGCCAAATTTACTTTAAAAAATGAAAGTATTAATCACCGGTGCCACCGGACTAGTAGGAAGAGAAATTGTAAAACTGTGCAAACAACAAAACATTGCAGTACATTATTTAACCACATCAAAAGAAAAAATACAAAGCGAAACTCTAGTAAAAGGCTTTTATTGGAATACAAAGAAACATCAAATAGATGCTTTATGCCTTAAAGGGGTAACTGCAATTATAAACTTAGCCGGAGCCACTATTGCTCAACGCTGGACACAAAGTAACAAAAAAGCTATTTTAAACAGCCGGATAGACAGTATAAAAACACTTTACAAAGTTTTAAAAGAAAATAAACATACTGTAGAATACTTTGTATCCGCTTCGGCTTTGGGAATTTATCCATCTTCCTTTACAGAAAGATATACTGAAGAAAGCCACAAAATAAGTGACAGTTTTTTAGGGCAGGTAGTCACTGCATGGGAAGCGGAGGCGGATACGATAAAATTTTTGGGTATTCCTGTAGGCAAAGTAAGAACCGGGATAGTATTATCCAAAGAGGCCGGTGCTTTGCAAAAAATGCTGCTTCCCGTAAAATATTATGTTGGGGCTGCTCTGGGTAGCGGAAAACAATGGCAATCTTGGATTCACCTTAGTGATATGGCAGGATTATATTTATTTCTTATAAAAGAAAAATTACCGGGAGTTTTCAATGCGGTGTCGTCAGAGCCCGTTACCAATGCAGTTCTAACAAAAAAAATTGCCAAAACACTAAATAATCCGTTGTGGTTGCCTAATATACCCTCATTTATGTTAAAACTAATTTTGGGTGATATGGCTGCCGTGGTGTTGGAGAGCCAATATTTAGAAAATGAAAAAATTAAAGATGCAGGTTATAAATTCAAATTTACCCAATTAGAACCTACACTATGCAATCTATTAACCTGAGTTCGGTTAATCTTGTTTTCACAGAACGTATAGAATACTTTAGATTTGGTATTATATACGTTTCTTATTAAGACTTTCTTCTTTTTGCCATAAATTTCCCGAAGTCTCCTCGTAATATCTCGATATTACTCGAAAATTTCATAAAATTTCTAATCAAAAATAAAGAAAGCTGTGGTCACAATATTAATCTAACTCAGGTTATTAGGTTAGTTTCTTTAAAAAAAGTTGATTTAGCTACTATTTTAATTTGTCTAACTGACTTTTCAATGGCTTTAAATAAGCAAAATAATCTGCCTTTAATTCTGCTTTTATGGGTTTTGCAGAGGGTAGTTTTTGTTTAAAGGGATCCACTTGTTTTCCGTTTTTCCAGAATCGGTAACAGACATGTGGGCCGGAGGTATTTCCGGTCATGCCTATCCACCCAATCACATCACCTTGTTTTACGTAATCTCCTTTTTTTACTGCACGTTTTTTCATGTGCAGGTATTGCGTAGTATAGACAGAATTGTGACGCACTTTTACGTAATTACCATTACCGCCCCTATACGCTGATTCTATAACAGTTCCGTTTGCGGTACTCATAATAGGAGTACCAATAGGGGCTGCAAAATCAGTGCCTCTATGTGGTTTTACCCTGCCGTAGTAACTGATATACCGTTTTAAATTATATCTGGAAGAAACCCTGCCGAAATCCAGAGGAGCCTTTAGAAATTGCCTCCTGAGGCTATTGGCATTTTCATCGTAATAATCATGGATTTGTTTGGTGGAGTCATTAACATAATTAAAAGCGTAAAAAGCCTCGCCTTTATGCTCAAAATAAGCGGCTTTTATTTTACCTAAACCGGCATAAATGGTATCGTCTACGTACTTTTCTTCGTAGATAACCTTAAAATTATCCTTTTTTTGTAAGTGAAAAAAGTCCACGGTCCAGGCATAAATATCAGACATTTCGTTTACCAGAGCGTAGTCTAACCCTTTTTCATCCATGGCTTCGGATAACGAAGATTTAATTTTTCCTGTAGCCGTTTTAATTACCGTTTTAACTTCTTTTTTGGTAAATTTATAAGAAATGGTGTCTCTAAAATCTATAACCACATATTCTGTTAAGGAAGGTTGGTAAACAAAAACCTGAGCTTTTTGTGTAGTGTCTTTTTTGGCCAGTATTACGTAGGGTTTTCCTGTGATAAGTTTGGCAACATTAAAAGTGTCTTTTACGGCTTCTACTATATTGTAAACCTCAGAATAATCTACTTTGTTATTGTGCAATATTTCTCCAAAACTATCGCCATTCCTAATGGTGTCTTCTATTACAGTATAATCTTGTAGTACATATCCAAAGCGTTTTACCAATTTAGGCATGGAAACTTCTTCGGGTTTAAATTCTTCCTCCGGTTTTTCTACATTACAGGCCAATAAAACAACTAAGAACAATAAAAAAAATGATAGTTTAGTGTGGGTTTTGAGCATGATTTAAAAATTTCGCCACAAAACTAAGATTTTACTACAAAAAAAGCGTTAAAATTAGAATAAATTCTGACAATCAATTTTTTACAGCCAACAAATTAAGCGATAGCTAATTACTATAAACCTGAATTCGATTAATATTGTTAAGACTTTCTTTATTTTTGATTAGAAATTTTATGAAATTTTTAGTATTTCTTCACAAAAGGTTATGTTTAAAACTTTTAATGTGAGAGTGCAGTAGCTACATATAACCAAATTTTATAATTCGCCTATTGTTAATTGTTTAAGAAAAATTTAAACCTATAAAAATAGGGTTAAAAAATAATAGGAAACGAATTAGCTAAACCTTTGTATACATCTAAGTCGGCTCTGAGAGAACCTACGGCCAAGTCCGCTTTTATCCTAAGGGGAATTTTATTCTTATCTGCACTTACCCATGCGGTTATGCTTTCCTGCTCTTTAAAAACCCGGCCGGCTTGTACTATGGGCATAAACTTTAAACATTTTACTTTGCCAAATTTAGTTTTGATGATTTCCGTACCCAAATATTTCAGTTTAAATTTATAGTTTTTATCATCAAAAAACATAGACAATGAAATTTCATCGCCACTAAATAAATTACTTAGGTTTTGATTTCTAAGATAATACAAGGTGGACAGCATATCTTGAATATAGCGATGTGTAGTATAGGTAGTTGCCGTTTTCTTTTTATAATCTTTTACTAAAACCTTATTAGTATTTTGGTTAAAAAACAATTCCCGGTTTTTTGTATAACCCCCTTCGTTAATTTTTCTTATAAAGCGGTAGGGCAATTGCGAACGCTTGTAAAAAAAAGTCTGGTAGTCGTCTTTTACCTGAAAAAACCAACTTATTACGCCGGTGGTTTTTCCATAACCTTTTACATGATAGGCCTCTTTACCATTATGGCTGGTTTTGTTTACTTTTAAAGTAGCCATACCCGCATTAAAAAAGTTGCTGTAATTAATCCTGTATTTTAGATATTCCCCATCTTTAAAGGCTGGCTTTACAGTCTGTGAAAAGGTATTTAGCCCGGCCAGTAAAAGAAAAAAAACCGTTAATCTTTTTATCATATTTATACTTTTGGTAAGTATTTTGCAATTACCGTTCCAAAAATAAAAAACTCCTGATTAAGTAATCTCAATAGGAGTTTTACTTTTTTTAGGAAATGGTGCATCAAGAGATGTAAAACTAAGCTTTTTTCATCTTTAATTCAATCTTATATTCTTCTTTGGAAGCCACTGCGGTAAGCGTGTTGCCTGAGAATGTAACCGTATAGTCAAGGTCTAAATCACCCACATTTATGTTATATACATTATTGCCCTTGTTTTTCCATGTACCATTTTCGGTTTTATCAAAAATGCATTTGTTCATTTCGTTTTTTTTATACATTTCTTGTGATACAGTGTTATCAGTTTTTACGGTAATAGTTTTTAGCTCTAAACATTCATCCACAACAATTTTACCATTTAGTTTTTGTGAGGTAATTACCCATTTTCCTACCAGTTGGTCTTCTTTTGGTGCATCGTTATCTTTGTCGCAAGAACTAATCGCCATAACTGATGTGAATAACACGAATACTAATAATAATTTTTTCATTTCTATTTTTTTATTGAGATATTTATAGCGTGCAATTTACGTTAAAATTCTATACGAAGTTAAATTAGTTACGCCCCAGTTCTTTAATTCTTCATTAGACCATAAATCTGGAAAAAAGATGCGTTTTTGGTATTTTGGGTGCATATATCGCTGCCAGTCACTGCCTCCGGTAGCTTCCTCGCCACTATCACCTATGTATTTTTTTGCAGTGTTGTAATGAGCCATAACCCATTTTATATTAATGGTATAGTCCAAATGCCGCATGGCATTTCTTAAATCTGTATTTTTTTTGTCTTTTTCGGGCAGTTTCTTAAACTTACTCCATAAATTAATGGTATTATATTCTTTCATTATCTCTATAAATTCTTTTTTGTACCGCCTTTCAAATTCTTTTAAAACAAAAGTTTTTACACCGGTTTTATAATCCTTGCCGGCTGCCTGCCAATACAAATGTTCAAAAGCAAAATCAAAAGAAGTGTTACGGTTTATATCTGCCCTAAACCGGAAATCTATAAGATTAATCAGTTCAGTGGTACAGAACTCTATTGTCCGATATTGGGCACTTTGAAAGCCACTGGCCGGTGTAAGTGTGTCTCTAAACTTTAGGTATTGCTCCTTTTCCATGCCATTACCCATTATATTAAAAGAAGAGGTGAGCATATCAAAATACCGGCTTATTCGCATTAAGCGAGACACAAAAAAATCAGTAGTAAGTTCTTCATTATAAGATACTTGTTGAATTTCCCATAAAATCATTTTAAACAGCAGTTCATTAATCTGATGATAGATGATAAATACCATTTCATCAGGATACTTAGTGCGTTGTTTCTGAAGGCTAAGCAATGTATCCGTATTTATATAATCCCAATAGGTAATGAGTTTTGCCGCCAATAATCCGTCTAAGTGTGTTTCTAAATCTTGTCCTACGGCATTAAATTTCTGTTCTAATTTATTGATACGTTCTGCTATATTTTTCTTCATGGTGACTTTTTTTTGGCTGTAACAGTTATTTCCAAAGCCTCTTTGGTTTGCTCTGTTACTTTAAATCTATTGTCTAACCGATGCGAAATTACCCAAATTATCTCATTTCCCATGCAGAGTAGCCAGGTATTTTCTTTTTCAATTAATGAGAACTTTCTGTCTTTGAAGTATTTACTAAGTTTTTTTTTACCACCCATACCTAACGGATAGAAAAAATCACCTTTTTGCCATTTTCTGATGTGGAGTGGGTAAGTAATTTTTGAGGCATCAATTTTCTCTCTGGTTTTTTCTGTTATTCTTCCCTCAATTTTCGCCTCAGAAAAGCCAAGCCTCTTTTTTGAAAGAGTGGTGGGCGAGTTTATAGTTTTTTCCTGTGGTTTTGATTGGGGCAAATGATTTATTTCTATAGACAAACCCGCAAAGTGGTATGTTCCCGGTACGGGAATGGTGTAGATTTCTGAGCTCTTATCAGATATTGGAGAAACTAATAAAGAATTTCTGTCTTTTATAATTCTGTGAGTACTGCTGTAAACTATTTTTCCGGATTGGGCTATCGGCAAGGCGTATATGTCTTCCCAAGCGGTAAAATTAAACGGACGTAAAAGCTGGTACAAAAATGGCTCTGCAAAGGATATAGAAGCCAGTTTTTCCAAATCTATAATTAAAACGCCGTCTTTTTCTGTACAGCAAAATCCTTTAAGATTTTTAACGGCATAATCTACTAACTCTTTACTGCCCTTGAGATGAGATGTGGTTTGGTTGAAACTGCTTAAAAATTTGGGATTTATCTCTTTTAAAGAAGGTATTACATTATGCCTGATTTTATTTCTTACATAGTTAGTTTCTGCATTTGTGCTGTCTTCTCGCCAGGTGAGATGGTTGTCTATGGCATAATCTTTCAATTGTTCTTTTGAAAATGGCAACAATGGCCTGATAATATTTTCGTTTTTCTCGGGTATTCCCAATAGCCCGTCTAATCCTGTAGATCTGCTTAAATTTATAAGAAAGGTTTCTAAATTATCATCAGCGTGATGGGCAGTTAAAATATAGTCAATTTTATAATCATTGGCCAGTTTATTAAACCAAGTATATCGCATTTCCCTTGCCATCATTTGGGTGGAAACCGCTTGTTCTGATACCAGTTTTTTAGTATTAAATTTTTTTACGTAAACAGGAATCTTTAGTCGGTTGGCCATAGCAACAACAAATATCTTATCCTGGTTGGCATCCGGCCTTAGGCCAAAATTACAATGGGCAATTACTAAATTGTAATCCAGTTTATGAAACAAATGCGTTAACACTACGCTGTCTATCCCTCCGGAAACGGCCAGAAGCAATTTGGCATTAGCCAATTGAGGAAATTTTTTTGATATATGTTCTTTAAATTGTGAAAACATATTGAGTTAATAAAAATAAAAAACCCCAATACATAATGCATTGGGGTAATACAGTTTCTTTTCCATAATTAATTCTTAACCAGTGGCTCGTATTTTTTAACTTCCAGTTCTACCAATACATTCAGGGCTTCTTCTACATAAATATCTTTGCTCAGATTTTTATGCCACACTTCACGCTTTTTTGCCAATATACTATCCTGAGCTATTAAAGGTTTTTCGTATTGTGGCGAAGTAAATGTAAGATGGTTGTTAAAATTAAACAAGGAGTCAAATCTCTTGCCTTCTTGCTCTCTTTTGAGTAAATCTTCTTTATATTTTTCAAAATTCAACGGTACTTTATCGTTATCTTGGCCTTTTTTAAGCCATTTGGCGTTTTCATCTATTACTTTAAAGGCTTCATTACCATTTACACGATTGATACTGTTTTCTACCACTTGATTAAAATTCTTATAACCGTTCCATTTCTTGTAAGAGGCACTTGATATTTTATCCCACGAAAGTGGATTGACTTCATCTTTTTCGCCAATGTCTAAATAAGAAAATTTATTTGGTACAATAACATCTGGTGTTACGCCATTTAACTGGGTGGAGCCTCCGTTAATTCTATAGAATTTCTGAATGGTCATTTTTAGGGCTCCCAAGTCGGGGTCGTATTTTACATAATTATTTAAGGATAGTAAATTTTGAACAGTACCTTTTCCGAATGTTTGTTTGCTACCTATTATTACTGCCCTGTTATAATCCTGCATGGCTGCCGCAAAAATTTCAGATGCCGAAGCTGATAACTCATTCACTAAAACTACCAAGGGTTTATTCCATTGTATTCTTGGGTCTTTATCAGATCTTACCTGTGGTTTTCCGTTCTTGTTTTTTACTTGTACTACAGGGCCTTCTTCTATAAAAAGTCCGGCTATATCTATAGCCGTCTCCAATGACCCGCCGCCATTGTTACGTAAGTCTAGAACTAATCCATCTACGTTTTCCTTATTTAAACGGTCTATTTCCAGAGCCATATCAGTGGCAGAATTTCGGAAGTTTCGCTCACTAAAATCTATATAGAATTTAGGCAGGTTTATCACCGCAAACTTTTTGCCGTCCTTTTTTACCAAACTGGTTTTTGCAAAAGTTTCCTCTATCAGCACCAAATCTCTTACTATGGGAATAACTTTAATGGTACCATCAAGTTTTTTTACAGTAAGTTTTACCAGAGTTCCTTTTTCACCTTTTATGTATTCAATGGCATCATCTAAACGCATACCTACGATGTCCAATGCTTCGCCTTCTGCCTGAGCTACTTTTAAAATAATATCTCCTACTTCTAAGTTGCCATCTCGCCAGGCCGGGCCACCGGAGATAAGTTCATCTACCTTGGTATAGTCACCTCTTTGTTGTAATCTGGCACCTATACCTTCTATTTTTCCGGCCATATCCACGTCAAAACGTTTTTTAATTTGCGGAGCAAAATAGCTGGTATGAGGGTCAAATTCTGTAGAAATACTGTTCAGGTAAAGTGAAAAAATATCATCGTGATTTAACCTGTCTTTTGAATCAAAGAATTCCTCCATACTCTTTTCCGTATTTTTACGGGCTTCCTCTTCCAGTTCAGCAAAAGAATTTGGCGTATAGCCGGCACTGTCTTTTTGTTTAGTTTCTTCGTCTTCTATTTTTACATATAATCTATTTAAGGTACTTAATTTTAGTTGTTTACGCCAATTTACAATGAGGTCTATTTCACTTTTGGGGTATTCTTGTTTATCGTATTCTACATTGTAGGTTTCGTCTTTGTCAAAATCAAACGGATGTTTTAAGATTTCTTTATAAAAACCTCGGGCTTCATTTACTCTTTGTTGATATTTAGAAAATACGGCATTAAAAAAATCTAAATTTTCATCTTTTAATTGATCGTCAATTTTGTCTTTATAAATAGATAAGGCTTTAATATCCTCTTGTGTAAAAAAACGCTTTAGTGGATCTAAATTGTCAATAAATCCGGTAAAAACCCGCTCCGAAAAATCATCGTTAATTTCCTGAGGTTGATAATGGCCTTGCATTAACGCATATTTTAATAGCCTAAGGAGAATTTTATCTTTTTCCGGATCTGATTTTTGTTTTATGTTAAAACTCACTAATATTCCGGCCAGTATGAATACCAGCAATATAATTTTGTAGTTGGATTTCATAAATTTAATAATTTTTTTCATGTCTTTGGTTGCCCAATGATTACACTAAAATAATGCCAATTATTTAAACGGTAAAGGTTTTAACAATTTTTTTAATGATTTAACAGGCATTTAGCAATTTTAAACCAACCAATGAATTGAGGAAACCTTGGGTAAAAGACTTTATTTACTAACGCAAAAAACCTTATTTTTGTACATTGTACAGTAAATAAATTTTACGAAAAAGCATAATGAGTATTTGGTAGACATTGGCTAATACCAACCGATATAAATAATTGATTTGGATATGATTGATAAAATCTTTAATGCGAGAATGTAATAGTTATATATTTTCTGTATTTTTTAACTAATTTATTGTCAATTAATTAACTAAGTTAAACTTATGAAAAAAAGGCCTCTCATTTTAGTTTGTAATGATGACGGGATTACCGCACCGGGAATTAGAATTTTAATAGAGATAATGAATACCTTGGGAGATGTAGTGGTGGTAGCACCTGATAATCCCAGAAGCGGTATGGGGCATGCCATTACGGTAAACACTACCCTTACGTGTAACCCCACTAAAGTAGATAACGGGCCTCAGAAAGAATACAGTTGTTCTGGTACGCCGGCAGATTGTATAAAAATGGCGGTTCATCAAATCCTAAAAAGAAAACCCGATTTATGTGTGTCCGGTATTAACCACGGAGCCAATTCCTCTATAAACGTGATTTACAGTGGTACCATGAGTGCTGCGGTAGAAGCGGGAATAGAAAGTATTCCGGCTATTGGATTTTCACTGTTGGATTATAGTTGGGATGCAGATTTTACCCCTGCAAAACCTTATGTGAAAAATTTAGCCGAACAAGTTTTAAAAAACGGTTTACCCGAAGGCGTAGTACTCAATGTAAATATCCCAAAATTGGCCAAAACAGCCATCAAAGGCGTTAAAGTAAGCCGTCAGGCTAGGGGCAACTGGAAAGAGGTTTTTGACAAAAGAGTAAGCCCGCAGGGAGAAGACTATTATTGGCTTACCGGAGAAATGGTAAATTTAGACCATGGAAAAGACACTGACCTTTGGGCACTGGAAAATGGTTATATCTCTGTGGTACCGGTGATGTTTGATATGACAGCTTACAGGTTTTTGGGCGAATTAAATAATTGGAATTTTTCTAACTAATGTAGTATCAGATATTGGGGATGTAAGATAATTCAGAAGAAAAACTAAGTTAAAAGCAAGCATTAAAAAATTTTTCAGCACTTTTTTGCAAAAGGTAATGTTTAAAATTTTTAATGCGGGAACGTAGTGGTTATATACGTTCTTAATTTTATAATTTCTTATTATCAATTAATTACTAAAATTTAAATGTATGAAAGCCCATAATGGGCATTTGACAAACAAAGGCCATTACCCATAAAAATAATTAAATAATTGAACCACAGGTTCTTGAAAAAATTTAAATAGATGAAAAAACAAATACTTATCGGATTTTTGGTGGGTTTATTTGCCACAGCAGCAGGGTTTTACCTCTATGTGGAATTTGTTCTGCAAGGAACTTTCTCACAAGCCGTTAAAGTGATAAAGGACGAGAGCCTACTGGGACAGGTATTGGGATTAGCGGCTATTCCAAATCTCTTTGTATTCTTTGTTTTTATAAAAAAAAGACAAGATTACCGGGCAAGAGGGGTCTTGTTGGCAACCATTTTAGTAGCCTTGTTTGTTTTAGTTGCACAATTTATTTAAAATGTCTAAATTTTGAAGTATTATATTATTGCCGGAGAGGCTAGCGGCGACTTACATGGATCCAATCTAATAAAAGCATTGAAAAAACTTGATGCCAATGCCCAATTTAAATGTTGGGGTGGAGATCTTATGGCAAAAGCCGGCGGAGAATTGGTAAAACATTATAGAGATTTGGCGTTTATGGGTTTTGTGGAGGTAGTGGCCAATTTAGGAACCATTTTAAAAAATATTAGATTTTGCAAAGATGATATCTCTGCTTATCAGCCCGATGCTCTGATACTGATAGATTACCCCGGGTTTAATCTCAGAATTGCCCGTTTTGCCAAGGAGCAGGGTATTCCGGTTCATTACTACATTTCTCCACAATTATGGGCGTGGAAAGAAAACCGAATTAAAAAAATAAAACGTGACATAGATAATATGTATGTTATTCTTCCTTTTGAAAAAGACTTTTATGAAAATAAACACCTATTTCCGGTATATTTTGTAGGGCATCCACTATTGGATTCATTAGCGAATCGTACACATATCAACGAAGAGGACTTTAGAAAAACTTATGCCCTGAATGACAAGCCCATAATAGCTCTGTTACCCGGCAGCAGAAAACAGGAAATTAACAAAATGCTGGCAGTAATGCTAAAAATAACACCAAAATATCCTGATTATCAATTTGTTATAGCCGGTGCTCCCAGCCAGGAGAAATCTTTTTACGAACCTTTTATTAAAAACAGCGAAATAGCTTTTATCTCTGACAAAACCTATGATTTACTTTCTGTGTCTTATGCGGCATTGGTTACTTCCGGTACGGCCACTTTGGAAACAGCACTTTTTAAAGTACCGGAGGTAGTTTGTTACAAAGGGAGTGCAATCTCTTATCACATTGGCAAGCAGTTGGTTAAAATAAAATATATCTCACTGGTAAATTTGGTTTTGGATAAAGAAGCCGTTACAGAACTCATTCAATCAGATTTTAATGAAAAACGATTGGCAGAAGAATTAGACAAAATATTACACCCTAAGCATAGAGAACAATTATTCTTGGATTACTTTGAATTGGAAAAAAAATTAGGCGGTAAAGGAGCAAGTGAGAAAACTGCGAAGTTGATTTATAAGAGTTTAGCAAAAGATTAACCGAATTCAGGTTAATTATTCATTTGGAGCCCTAAATTCAACGAACTTATTTGAGCCGTTTTTTAGGAAATAATATTAATCCCAGAAATAAATTTCATTTTACCAAATACTTTCGTTTAAAAGCCAAAACTAAAATAATAGTTCGCAAAAACATCCAGATGATAAAGGCTATCCAGATACCATATATTTTTAGTCCAAAATAATCGCAAAGCCACAGTATCGGTACAAAACCCAAAAATGTAGCTACCAAAAGGGTGTTTCTTAGGATAACTGCTTCGGCTAAACCTTTAAACAAGCCGTCAAAAACAAAAGCTAAGGCATTTAACGGTTGCATGAGTAAAACAATCCAAAAAATGGAATAAAAAATTTCTAATATCTCTCTGTTCTTAGTAAACAATACGCCAATGGGATAATAAAAAACAAAACATACGACTAATAAAATTAGTGCGATAACTATTCCGAAACGGCTTAAATTCTTACTCAACTGCCATAAATTTTTATAATCCCGCTCGCCTAATAGCCGTCCTGAGACTATATTTCCTACGCTAGCGTAACCATCAATAAAAAATGAGAAAAACAACCAAATTTGAAAAGCAATGGTATGGGCAGCTATGTAATTATTACCGTACGCTGTAGCGTAAGAATTAGCAAAATAAATAGCCACATTTAAGGAAACCGCCCGTATAAATAAGTTGGCACTCAAAAAGAGAATATGCCGTATTTCATGATGAAAAGGCAGTGAAAACCGCAGTTTAATATCGGTTTTAGCATAAAGTAGATATACAGCCATAACCGCCATTACCATCTGGGCAATAAGACTGGCATAAGCGGCACCATTTACATGGAGTGGTGTTATTACATGTGGTATGCCGTAGATGAGAATATAGTCCAGAGCTACATTGAGCAACAAACCGGTAAGGCTTATTATCATAGGCCAAAAAGTATTTTGCAGGCCTCTGAAAATTCCAAAAACCGAAAAAACAAATAAGGTAAACGGCAATCCAACAGCCCTTATTTTATAATAAGAAACTGCATATTCCAGTACCAAACCGGATGCATTGTACAACTTAAAAATACCCTCGATAAAAAACACAGTTCCTAAATACAGTACCAAGCTCAAACCCACATTTATGGCAATTATCTGAGCCGGCATATTGCTGATGTGCTGCAAGTTTTTAGCACCGTAATATCGGGCAATAATTGCAGAAATAGCCGATCTGGACTGAGCCAGAATCCAGATAAGAGCCGAAAGAAAAGAGCCTGCAATGCCTACAGCCGCCAAAGCCTCGGTAGCATGATGTGCTATATTGCCTACAAAAGCTGTATCGGTAATAGATAAGAGTGGTTCAGCAATACCTGCTAAAAGGGCAGGAATGGCCAAAAGTGATTTTGGGCTTTGCGTTCACTAATGAATTAGTAATAATTAAAATTTTGGCAAGATAATTAAAGAATTTACATTAATCCGAAATTCATTAAGCCTGAAACCGGCCAAATGGTAAAATAGAAGTACCTAATAAATTGTAATGGTTATACCAGTTCTGCTTTAAAAATACTCAAAAAATAAAATGATGAATTTTTGTGATAGATAAGGCGTAAAAATTAAGTATAGCCGTAGCTATATTTTATTTTTACAACGAAATATAGCATAAAAAGGCACAT
>PDWI01006145.1_pt1 | contig 15212 bp, 12 predicted proteins | sample 1430891 | NCBI WGS metagenome assembly PDWI01 (sample SAMN01162508, study PRJNA174530) | Oral metagenome, whole genome shotgun sequencing project. | biome: Marine environment; feature: Marine mammal; material: Swab sample of the gingival sulcus; isolation source: swab sample of gingival sulcus... | reverse complement strand
ATTTGGTAATGTGCAAAACAGTCTGCGCTAAACCGGTCGCTATCTAATGGGGTAAAAAAGGTTTCGAAATCTTGCATGGGATGTTAATGTGTTAATTTGCTAATTTGACGATGTGGTAATATGTCAATGTGATAATGCGGTAATTTGGTAATGCGGCAATTGACTATTAGCTTTTGGCCTTTAGCTATTGGCTTATTATTATGGCTAAAAACCAATAACCGACAGCTAAAAGCCGGAAATCACTTCAAAAACGCATATAAATGTTCCTGAAACGTTTGTGCTTGGTCTACATGTACCCAATGTGAGGCATGGGGAACGGTATGCACTTCGCTGTTGGGGAAACTTATCTTTATTTGTTCTATATCTTGATCGGATACATAATCGGAATTGCCTCCTCGAATAAATAAACTTGGTTGGTGGAATGGCGTATGGGCGCTGATAGCATCAAACATTTGGTCTAAATGATCGCAGATGGCTTCTATATTCAATTTCCAAGCAAATTTGCCATCGGTGGTGCGTTTCAAGTTTTTCAATACAAATTGTACCATACGTTCTGTATCCATCTGCTGGCGCAAATACAGTTGTAGCTCTTCACGAGACGACATCTGGTCCAAAGGGGTATCTCTCATCATTCGTATCACCTGCTTGTGGTGTTCTCTGGCTTGGTAGGCGCGCATGCTAATATCTACCACTATCAACTTTTGAATTTGTTTGGAATTTTCCAAAGCATAGCGCATAGCTACTTTGCCGCCCATGCTATGTCCCATTAGCACAAAGTTGTCCAACTCTTGGGTTTCTACAAATTCTGCCAAATCGTCGGTAAGTGCCAAATAGTTAAACACATGATGGTGAGGCGAACGCCCATGATTACGTTGGTCTAAGATATAAACGGTATAGCCCCATTCGGCTATGCGTTTGCCATAGGCAGCCCAATTGTCGGACATGCCAAAAAGGCCGTGGAGTATGATAAGTGGTGTTGCTCCCGTGCCATGTTTTTGAAAATGAAGCTGCATTATAGATTTCTTAATTGGTTAAGATATAGTTGAATAGTGTTTTCTAAGCCAAGATACAAAGCTTCGCTGATAAGGGCGTGCCCTATGCTTACCTCTAAGAGCGCAGGTACTTCTTGGGCAAAATATCTAAGGTTTTGACTGTCCAAATCGTGCCCGGCATTTAGCTCTAAGCCTATTGTTTGCGCCAATTTGGCCGCTTCTACAAAAGGTGCTACCGCTTTTTGCTTATCTACCACATAGCCTTTGGCATAGGCCTCGGTATATAGCTCTATGCGGTCTGTGCCTGTAAGGGCAGCCGCTTCTATCATTTTGGCGTTGGTCTCTATAAACAAGGAGGTGCGAATGCCCAGGCTTTTGAAGTGTTTTACCAGGTCTGACAGCCAATCTTTGTGCGTGATGGTATCCCATCCGGCATTGCTGGTTAAGGCTTCGGGCGGGTCGGGCACCAAGGTTACTTGTGCGGGTTTTATTTCGCTTACCAAGTCTATAAAAGAAGGGTTGGGATAGCCCTCTATATTAAACTCGGTACTGATATGTGCTTTGAGGTCGCGCACATCGCTATAGCGAATATGACGTCCATCGGGACGAGGGTGCACAGTGATGCCTTGTGCACCAAAACGTTCACAATCCAAGGCTACCTGCAATACATTAGGTACATTGCCACCGCGGGCATTGCGCAGGGTAGCCACTTTATTGATATTTACACTTAATTTAGTGGTCTGTTGCATGGTTTTTATTTTTATCTTGACTTTATTTACTTATTATATTTTCTACTTCTTGTATCAATTTTTCTTTTTCTGGTAACACAGTAATATATTTTGATGCAAACACATTGTTTTCAAATCCACCAAGTATATATTCTGCGGTAATCTCATCTTTTTCTGTGCACAAAATTATTCCTATTGGAGGATTATCATTTTCATCATTTATTTCTGTTTTGTAATAATTAAGATAAGTATTGAGTTGTCCTCCGTCGGCAATATTAAGTTTTGTAGTTTTAAGTTCAATAAGAATATAACAGCTTAATATTTTATTGTAAAAAACCATATCCACATAGTAGTGCGTATTGTTTATGGTAATTCTTTGTTGTGACCCTACAAACATAAAACCCTTGCCGAGTTCGAGTAAAAAATCCTCTATATGCCTTATAAGTTTAGCTTCTAAATCTTTTTCTATGATGGGTTTGCTTTCGGGGATGCCTATAAATTCAAAAACATAAGGGTTTTTGAGAATATCTTCAGGTTTATTAAGTTCTTGACCTTTTTGAGATAATATCATTAACTTTTCTTTGTTATCTTTTCCGTTTGAGAGTAATAAACGTTCATACAGAGAGCTATCTATTTGTCTTTTAAGTTCTCTGATAGACCAAGAAGAGTTAATACATTCTTTTTCATAGAAACTACGTTTGTCTTTGTTGTCAATAATAAGCAATTCGCAAATATGTGTCCAGGTTAAGTGTCCAGTCACTGACTGGACATTTGGATATTCAAGATAAAACTTTCTCATATTGAATAAATTAGTGCGGGAGAAACCTCGTCCGATTTCTTTTGTCAATTGTTTAGAAAGTTTTAATATAATTTGTCTAGAGGTTTGACTATCAATATTATTTTTATGTTCTGTATCTACAATCTCTTTTCCAATTTGCCAATATGTTAAAACAAGTTCTTGATTTACTGTTTTAGACACTTTTTTTCTGGCATTGAGAATAATTTGTTTAATATGTCTTATTAAGTCTTTATCAATAGTATGTATGCGTTCTTTCATCTGTTTACTTTATTGTGGCAGCGGTCAGATGTAACCTTTGATGTTGAAAACAATCATGCTTCTGTGTGGTAATGATTATTTTTAAGGTGTTATCATTATAGATGTTATTGCCTATGGTCTTTTGTGTTTCAATACGAGCAAATACCGTTTCAGCCAGCTCGCCTTTAGTTTTATCGGCTATTCCCTCATCAAACAAACGAATATCTTCTTTTTGCTCTGCCTCATCTGCAAAATCTATTACTTTTAAATCGAGTAGATTAGCAAGCATCTGAAGCTTCTAAAACGCAAAACCCTGAGGAAGTTCTAATGCTGCTGTAGCCATAATTTTATTTTTTACAAAGATAATCAAATTTCGATAACTAAAAATCAGTTTTGACTTTTTTACAAGGCAGACATTTTGTCTTAGTTCATTTGCCTTATTCATCAATACTCTTTTTCGCCTCATTTATAATATCGGGAGGAAAATCATACAACTCCAAAATTTTGATAGCATTGCGAGTAAATAAATGCCCTTGTTTTAGTTTGTAATCGAAATGCAATTCTTCGTGTGCTATGCTTTCACTAAAATGATAGAGTACGTAGTTTTCTTTTTGCAAGCTTTCACATAGCTCAATATCATGAGTTGCCACTAAAACAGTATGCTGTGCTTTGTTTAGAAAGGACAAAACAGCCTTTCCGGCAGCAATGCGTTCCGCTGTATTGGTGCCTTTAAAAATCTCATCCAACACAAATAAGCAAGGTTGCTTGTCCTGTGCCGCTTCTATAAGTTTTTTAATGGTGAGTACCTCTTTTAGATAATAACTTTCGCCCTCTAATACATTATCTGTAACTCTGATAGAAGAAAATACTTTGAAAAAAGGGATAGAAAAAGACTCTGCAAAACAAATATATAAAGTCTGAGCCAATATTGTATTTATAGCCAACAGTCTTATAAAAGTAGTTTTTCCCGACATATTGGAACCTGTTAATAACAAACTTTGGTTGTTGAGCTCAATAGTATTGGGTACGCAATTTTTTACCAAAGGATGTATCACATCTTTGGCGTTAATGTAGTTATTGGTATTGAACTGCGGTGTGCAGCTAACTATTTTGTCTGCTTTCAAAGAAGCTACAGATATGGCACTATCTATTTTGCCAATATATTCAAATAGCTTGCTAATATTGTCTTTTTCTTTAATAATACTATCTATAAGATTAAAAAACACAATATATTCTACCAAAAATTGAATTTTGAATAATTCAAGAAAAAACCAAAACAAAAAAGCAAACTCATTCCCCAAATCTTTTTCCCAAGCGATAAACTTTGCCTTAGATGTAATGGTGTCTAATTTTTCAATGAAAGATATATCAGAAAAATGCCTGTCAAGTTTATGGTAGGCAGATAAAGTCTTAGCTGCTTTTAATGCTTTAGACAATTGGTCAACAGCGCTTATGTAATAAGCTATATTCCCTTTGTTTTTATAGTGAAAATAAGAGTTGATAACAAATATGGGCGCTAAACCTAGCAATAGCAAAGGTTGAAAAACGCTCAAAATAAGCAATGCAACAGATAGCGTTGAAGAGATGTAAACATATTTAAAAAACTTTGGTTTTGTTATGGTGTTGTCAACCGCTATTAATTTTACCAAATCATAAGCCTGATAAGTATTGAGTTTGGACAGTACCAATTGACATTCAAACCTTAAAGCTGTATGCTTATAAAATAGCTCGCTTAAATTGCCAAAGGTTTGCAGCTGCTCAATAGTATCAATGGTTCTGAACTTATAATACAAAAACTGTTGTCCTATTTTTGAAACTGTTCTGTCTATAAATTTAAAGACCTCTTGCAAATCCAAGTCACGACTTGTTTTGTCAGAAATATGGTGAAAGTGCTCAGATGGATTCTTATTTGCTTTGAAATAAAGTGCTATCACTTCAAAATCAAAAAAAGTACTTTCTTTTGGTTTCCCCCATTGCGCCTGAAGATGTGCTTTTAACTTTTTTACCCGCTGCTGACGACGATACAAATGTATTAAAAACAGAAGTGTCAAAATTAAACCTATGCCAATTATCCAATTTACCATTATACCCTCCCTAAAATCTATCGCTACAAATATAATGATTTTATTGTTCTAAAGATCAAATTATCAAATGGATTTTGATAAAGACCTCAGAGGCTTTCAAAACCTCATAGGTCTGATACGTTGGTTTTAAACTGTTGCAAACCAAAGTATTAAACCTACATAGCAAAAAAAAGCGTGCATCTACCCTGAAATCACACCTTCAATAATTTTTTTGTATATCAAAAAAAACAGTATATTTGTACCGTATAAAGATGCTCTTATCATCTTTATGTAAAACATATTGATTAAGAAAGCGTTAGCTTCTAATTTTTTGTTTTTTCGAAATCGCCAAATTTTAGAAAAGCAAACCAAAAATTAAGATGACTGATGCTCACGCCTCTAGCGTGGGTAATTTGTTAGCTTATTGGTTTGCGAGGTGTTTGGCGATACCTGAAAAGACAGATAAAAAGTTACAGTTCCCACGCTTTTTTTGTATCCAAAATTTTCTATCGGTGGGGCTACGGTAGAGTAATTAAAAAATGAAATTATGACAATAAACCAACAATTAAAAGAGCTCTACGAATCAAAATGGCAAGGCGTGTGTAAGGCAATGCAACCTATCGTAGAAAATGACACTTACAAGGTAAAACCGGCATTTCCATTATTGATTTCAACCAATCAATATGATACCAATGGTAATTTAACAGAAAATTGGTACACAGATGCTGACATAAAAGTAATGGTCTTTGGGCAAGAAACAAATAAATGGACTGCCAATGCGGAGTCGGGTATGGACGATTTTGGAACACCTCCTACTCCGATTTTTGATCCCGAAATCTCGGTTGGTGCAGTAATGGGATTATACGAAGATTTTTATAGTAGTCACAAAGAAAATGATGGTTTCAATTTTAATAATCGTTACGGCAGATTTCATTACGGTTTTTCAACATTGATAAAGTTACTCACAGAAAAAATCCCTAACAAAACATTTAGTTTTATTTGGAATAATATTTCTAAATTTGGAATAGCAGAGCAAAAAGGAAAAGTGCCAAGTTATATCTATAACATTGAACGTGAATGGTTTTCTGTAATAAAAGAGGAAATAGATATTCTAAAACCAGATATTATGTTATTTTTAACCGGTAGCGATGATAAAAAAATTATGGATGCTATTGGGACTTGTCTTAGACATCCCTTGTTAACACCTGATTGCATTGCAACGCATCAACTTATTTTCTCATTACTACCCAACCTGCTTGCATATAGAACTTATCACCCAAGTGCAAGAGTAAGTGCAGAGGAAAAACTCAAACATTATCAAGCTATTGTGAATAATATTGAACAAACTTTTGTTTTAAGAGGAGATTTTTAGAAAAACACAGTCCGCATTTTACTAATGTGGACTGCTTTTTTTATGTTTGTGTATTCCGAGTCATGTGCAAGGCTAACGTGTCTAAATCTTTTACACTTATTATTCAACTAGTTAGCTTTTTAATAATTGTTATTTTGCAGAACGTAAAAAATCTAAAGTACTGATAAACAATTATAATTTATTCTAAATGCGTTTGCCCTAGGTACTAAGGTTCTTTTTATAGTATAGGTATACACTTTAGGTAGCTAATGGTTTTTTAATCACACCCAAAGCAAACTCATACTTTGGCCAACAAAGTTAACAAATAGCCGTCAAGATTATGTTGTTCTAAATATCAAATCATTAAATGAATTTTGATAAAGACCTCAGAGGTTTTAAAAATTTCTGAGGTCTGACACGTTGGTTTTAAACAATTGTATATCAAAGTTTTAAATTAACAGGCAAAGAAGTGTGCATCTACCCTAAAATCACACCTTTTTAAAAATAGAATAATATTTTTTACTGTATATTTGTGGTCAAATTATTTCAATAAAAATATGAAATCCATTTTTATCACTATATCTCTTTTGCTTTGTTGTTATGTAGACTTTGCACAACAACCAGACAGTACTAATATTGCACCTGCAAAACCAGACAAATATGTGATAGGTTTTTTGCCTTCGCAAGCGTCACATATTTATGGTTTAGCTGTAGGTTTGGTAGGTTCTGAGGTTATTTGTAACCGCCCTTATACCAAATATTCATACGGTATCAATCTGCAAATCCCCGGACAAGGTTTTTTCCAAACATTTTATATTTTCAATCCGGTGTTTAAGCAAGCATATCAAACGAATAATATAGAAAAATCTATATTAAAAGCCGACACCACCTTGAAACGAGTGGTGCATAATGGTGTGCTCCTGTCTTTGACGGGTACTTTTTCGGACCAAATAAATGGGGTGTCCATGTCTGCTTGGATGAGTTTAGGAAAAAAGATAAACGGACTGTCCATTAATCCCTTGTGGAATATGTACCATAGAGTAAATGGGGTATCTATTGGTTTAGTCAATCACTCTTTAGATGTAAAAGGGGTACAAATTGGCCTTGTGAACAAAACCGTGAAACTAAAAGGATTTCAGTTTGGGCTATGGAACAAAAACGAAAAACGCAGTTTGCCTTTCGTTAACTGGCACTTTTAGAGAGTAGCTCTCGATACGGTTTTTCATTCTTCAAAACCTACTTGAGTTGACACTTAAGTGCTTGCTGTCACATCGAGTGCATCTGCTCATTCTTCGCAGGTTTGTATCGAGATGTCCACTTCCATTTCCCCTACTTCCCACTTCCGTCTTCGGTCTTCCAATTCAAAACTAAGCACTAAAAACTCAAAACTATTACCAGCTTCCAACTTCCGTCTTCCAACTCCTTCTAATCCTCCGAGAAATCTTTCAACAATTTGCGGTAGGCAGAAAACACATTGGCACGGCTGATAAAACCCCAATATTTACCATTGCGTAGCACGGGTAGGTTGTAGTAGCCCGACAAATTAAACTTTTTGGCCACTTCTTGCATATTTTCATAAGGGTCAACAGCAGTACTCGGTATAAACATCAAGTCTCTGGCTTTGTAGCGCTCGTATTCTTCGGGTTTAAACATAAGGTGACGTATCTCGTCCAAAGTAATTACTCCGTGAAAATTGTTTTCTTCATCTATTACAGGGAATACGTTTCGACTAGATTTGCTTACCAATTCTATCAATCTGCCCAAAGTCTCTTCGGGATGTATTTCTTTAAAATCTTTTTCTATCAGGTTTTTTACAGACAAGAGAGTCATTACTGTTTTGTCCTTGTCGTGGGTAAGCAATTCACCACGCTTAGCCAATTGGTGTGTATATACCGAATTGGTTACAAACAAACGTGTGGTAGCATAACTGGCAGCAGCGGTTACCATTAGAGGCACAAAAAGTTTATAACCTGTAGTGAGTTCTGCTATTAAGAAGATAGATGTGAGAGGGGCATGCAAATTACCGGAGATAATGCCTGCCATACCTACCAAAGCAAAATTGGTTTCAGATAACTTATCTATACCAAAATGATTGATTAATTTAGCAAACAACAAACCACTATAAGTTCCCAAAAACAAAGAAGGTGCAAAAATACCACCCACACCGCCTGCCCCAAAGGTAACGGAAGTAGCTATCACTTTGGTAAACAGCGTAAGCCCCATAATAGCAAACACTACCCATATATTGTCTTGCCATTTGTAAAAGATACTACTATCGAAAAGGTGAGAGGCATCGCCATGTAAAGCTGCGTTGATACTATCGTAACCCTCGCCATAGAGAGAAGGAAATAAGAAGATAAGTGCTCCCAGAATGCTACCACCCAAAATCAAACGCTTATACCATTGTGTGATATTAGAAAAAATGCCCTCTATATAGATATAAGCTTTGGTAAAATAGGTGCTCACCAATCCTGTAAATACGCCAAGCCCTATATACCACACTATGCTGGAATACGCAAAATCTTCGATATGTTCTATGGCATATACAGCACCTTGCCCCTGAAAAATATAACTGGTAAGCACTGCTGCCACAGACGACAATAACAAAGGCAGCAAAGCAGTAGCCGTAAGGTCTATCATAATAACTTCCAAGGCAAATACAATACCTGCTACAGGTGCTTTGAAGATAGCTGCCATAGCCGCTGCACTGGCAAATCCCAAATAAAACATGATTTGCCTGTAATTAACTTTGAGTACTTGCCCCAAATAACTACCTATAGAGGCGCCTGTATATACAGTAGGTCCCTCCAATCCAACAGACCCTCCAAAACCCACCGTAAAACTGGCTGTAAATATGGAGGAAAACATATTGTGTTTGGGTATTACTCCTTTTTGTTTAGCAATAGCATACAATACCGCCGGAATACCATGTCCTACCTTTTTGCGTATGATAAAATTCATATACAATACCGCTATTAGAATACCTATGGTAGGATATATAAAATAGAAGTAGTTAGCCAAATTAGTAGGGAAACCAGAGGTTAATAACCATTGCACCAAGTGCACTGCTTTTTTGATAACCACTGCACCCAAACCTACTAATACACCTATCACTATACTAATGATATAGGTGGTTCTTTTGGGCGACAAACGCAAGAGATAATACCTCAATTTTCTGATAATAGAATTTGGTTTTTTGCTCATGATTCAGATAATGTGTTAATTGGCTATTAGCCTTTGGCTGTTGGCTGTTAGCCTTACTTAGTATGGTATGTTTAATAATTATTTAATATATCTTATGCTAATAGCCAAAAGCTAACAACTAACAACCAACAGTTAACTAACTAATTTTTTCTTTTACCACCGCTATAGCTTTCTCAATACCCTCGGGGTTTTTACCGCCGGCAGTGGCAAAATGTTTTTGACCGCCGCCACCACCTTGTATTTCTTTGGCAGCCTCGCGAATAATATTGCCGGCAGCCAAATCGCCTTTGGCCAAAGCTTCTTCGCCTATAGCTATGGTAAGCATGGCTTTGTCGGCTGTTTTTTGCCCGAATGCCAATACCAAATTGGGGTGTTGTTTTGTCAATTTAAACGCCAAGTTTTTGATACTGGCAGCGTCTAAGTCCAATACAGCGCCTACAAAAGTATAGTCGCCCACGGGAGTGATGTTGTTTTCTATATCTTTTACCGCATGTTGAGCCTTCTCTTTTTGCAGCTGTTCCAAATCTTTTTGCAATTGTTTTTGTTCTGCCAAGAGTTGTTCAATGGCTTTTACAGGATTTTTTGGGTTTTTAAGCAAGGCTTTAATGTCTTTCAACTCATTTTCGTAGCCCAATAGCATATCCAAAGCCGTTTGTCCTGTAATAGCTTCTATTCTGCGAATACCCGAAGCAATAGCCCCTTCGTGCACTATCTTTATCAAACCTATTTGCCCTGTGGCAGATACGTGTGTGCCACCACATAATTCATAAGAATCGCCAAATTCGACGGTGCGTACCACATCGCCATATTTCTCGCCAAATAGCATCATAGCTCCTTTGTCGCGCGCTTGGTCTATAGGTACATCGTATTGTATATTGGCTTTGATATTGGCACGGATGGCAGCGTTCACCTTGTTCTCTACCGCTTTTATCTCTTCCTCTTCCATACGTTGGAAGTGAGAAAAGTCGAAACGCAAGCGGTTGGCATCTACCAAAGAGCCTTTTTGCTCTACATGTGTGCCCAATACTTCTCGCAAAGCATGATGCAAGAGGTGAGTAGCACTATGGTTGCAAGCTGTTTTTTCGCGCTTGTCTTTGTTTACCACCGCACGAAAACCACTCTGGGGCTGTTGGGGTAGTTTTTTGCTTAGGTGGATAATGAGGTTGTTTTCTTTTTTGGTGTCGAAAATATCGATGCGCTCGTTGGCGTTTTCAATATAGCCGATGTCGCCCACCTGACCACCCGACTCGGCATAGAAAGGTGTGAGCGAAAATACCAATTGGTAATGCGCCCCGTTTTTGGTTTCTATCTTACGGTATTTAGTAATATGTATTTGGCTTTCTAGGTGATGATAACCTATAAATTCTTCCGCTTCATCCTCTTTGAGCACCACCCAATCGTCTGCTTTGGCTTGTGCCGCCTGCTTAGAACGCTCTTTTTGGGCTTGCATTTCTTCGTCAAACTCTCGTTTGCTCACTTGCATACCGTTTTCTTCGGCAATAAGCTCGGTAAGGTCAAAGGGAAAACCAAAGGTGTCGTACAATTCAAAGGCTTCTTTCCCTTTTATCATCTTATAATCATGCTGTTTGAGCTCTGCTATCAATTTTTCCAAACGCTGAATACCAGTACTCAATGTTTTGAAAAAAGCGGTTTCCTCTTCTTTAATGACTTTAACAATCAGTTCTTTTTGTTTTTTCAACTCGGGGAAGAAGCTGCCCATTTGTTGCTCCAAAATATCTACCAAAGTATAGATAAATGCCTCTTGGAAGCCCAAGAAACTGTAGCCATAGCGCACTGCACGACGCAAGATACGACGTATCACATAGCCGGCGCCTGTGTTAGAGGGCAATTGTCCGTCGGCAATGGCAAAAGCGATGGCACGCAGGTGGTCTGCCACTACACGCATGGCAATATCGGTGGTTTCGTCTTTGCCATAAGTTTTGCCGCTTTGCCTGGCTACGGCTTGTATAAGTGGTTGGAACACATCGGTATCGTAGTTGGAATACACACCCTGTATAGCCATGCACAAACGCTCGAAGCCCATACCGGTATCCACATGTTTGGCAGGTAGTTTTTCCAGACTGCCATTGGCTTTGCGGTTAAACTCTATAAATACCAAATTCCACACTTCTATTACTAAGGGGTGGTCTTTGTTTACCAAATCTGCCCCGGGTATTTTATTGCGTTCTTCTTGCGAGCGTAGGTCTATATGAATCTCTGAACAAGGTCCGCAAGGTCCGCTATCACCCATTTCCCAAAAGTTGTCTTTTTTGTTGCCTAAGAGTATGCGCTCTTCAGCTATATGTTGTTTCCAAAAGGTAGCCGCTTCTTCGTCTTTGCCAAGCTTATCGTTCTTATCGCCCTCAAAAATGGTAACATACAAGCGGTCTTTGTCCAATTTGTACACCTCTGTGAGCAATTCCCATGCCCATCCTATGGCTTCTTGCTTAAAATAATCGCCAAAGGACCAGTTGCCCAACATCTCGAACATGGTATGATGATAGGTATCCTTGCCCACTTCTTCCAAATCGTTGTGCTTGCCCGATACACGTAAGCATTTTTGAGAATTGGCAATGCGTGGTTTTTGAGCCGTAGTATTGCCCAAAAAAATGTCCTTAAATTGATTCATACCTGCATTGGTAAACATCAAAGTAGGGTCGTTTTTGACTACCATAGGTGCCGAAGCTACAATGGTATGGGCTTTGGAAGTGAAAAAGTCGATAAATTGTTGTCGTATTTGGGTGGATGTCATCATAATTTATATTCGTTTTTAAAGCCCAAAAAGCCTTGATATTAGAGTTTTTAGAGCTTAGTTTGATTTCAAGCTGCAAAAGTAATTTTTTTTACTAATTTTGTGCAGATATTTTTTCGCTTTATTATGAAAAGAAATTTGTTTTACTACGACGCCAAGTCGTTGCAATATAAACCGCTGAAAAACAGTGCAAAAAGGCAGTTTTATTTTTGGGGTTCCACCTTGTTAATAGGTGTCTTTTTTGCGATGTTAATGGTATGGTTAGCCTATGTTTTTTTTCGTTCTCCGCGCGAAATGATGCAAGCCAGAGAGTTGGAACAGTATAAAATACAATATACTTTGTTGCAAAACAGAATAGATAATCTGGAAAAAGTAGCTGAAAATTTACAAGATAGGGATGATAATATTTATCGCATCATTTTTGAATCGGAACCTATTCCTGCCGAAGTAAGAGAAGTAGGCGTGGGAGGTGCTCGTATGTATAGTCATCTAGAGGGGTATCCTAGTAGTGAGTATTTGATACAAATGAGCAAATCTGTAGATAAGTTGCGCAACAAAATATATGTGCAATCCAATTCTTTGGACGAATTGTTTGAAATGGCTAAGAATATGGATAAAATGCGTTTGTCTATCCCTGCTATTCAGCCTATTAGCGATGAATATAAGCGTCGTATCTCCGATTTTTACGGTTATAGAATACATCCTATTTACAAGAAGCGTATTTTTCATTCAGGTTTAGATTTTTCTGCTCCCTCGGGCACGCCTATTTATGCCACCGGAGATGGTGTGATAGTGAAAGCCAAAAAATCTCGTTTTGGGTATGGTAATAAAGTGGTAATAAAACATGGCTATGGTTACGAAACTTTATATGCGCACCTTAATACCATAGATGTAAGACAAGGACAGCGTGTAAAAAGAGGGCAACAAATAGGAACGGTAGGTAATACGGGCTTATCCACTAGTCCGCATTTGCACTACGAGGTTATTAAAGATAATAAAAAGGTAAATCCTATCTATTATTTCTTTAACGATATGAGCATAGAAGATTATAATAATTTGTTGCAAACCGGCGCAGGTAAGAAAGGAGCGGAACACATTTTATAATTAATGTGATAATGTGCTAATATGGTAATGTGGGAATGCATAGGGACACAGCATGCTGTGTCTGTGCAATGTTTTAATTGTTTGGTAATCCGCGATTTTAATCCGTGTTATCCGTGTTCCAATTAAACAATTCAACCATGAAGACATTAAGAAACATGAAGACAGAAGAAATAATAAGTTATAAGTTTTTAGTGCTTAGTTTTGAGGTGGAATTAACTAAAAGCTTACAACTAAACACTAAAAACTATTTTTAAATTTGTCCTTGTCTTTATTATTAATTGATTGTATTGGTAATGAAAAAAGATATAAAACGTTTGGCGCAAGAGCCTATGTTTAAATATCTGCTACTGTTGGCTACAGGGGCTGCCATTGGTTTGCAGGGATGGCGCACCCTTTTTAACAATTTTGCGGTAGACAGTGTGGGCTTGAATGGTTTGCAGGTAGGTATGATTCAATCGGTACGGGAAGTGCCGGGTTTCTTGTCTCTATTGGTTATTTTTGTGTTGTTATTGGTCAAAGAGCATATTTTGGCCGCTTTGTCTATCATTGTTTTGGGTATAGGTGTTATACTCACGGGCTTTTTGCCTTCTCTACCGGGGCTTATGCTCACTACTTTTATCATGTCTTTGGGTTTTCATTATTTTGAAACTACCAATCAATCGCTTAGTTTGCAGTATTTTTCGCACAAACACACGCCTATGGTTTTGGCACGTATCCGTAGTTTAACAGCCTTAACAAATATAGCTGTAGGTTTGCTTATTTTGGTGTTGAGTTCTTGGCTTAGTTTTGCTACTAATTATAGCATATTGGGTATTATAGTGATAGCTATAGGTTTATACGCTCTACGTTTGCATCCTGCTAAAGAAGATATGCCTGTTCAACACAAAAAGATGATACTCAAGCGCAAATATTGGTTATATTATGTGCTTAACTTTTTGAGTGGTGCTCGCCGTCAGATTTTTGTGGTATTTGCAGTATTTATGTTGGTGGAAAGACACCATTTTTCTATTCAAGAGGTGAGCGGCTTGTTTGTAGCCAACAATATTATTGCGTATTTCTTTAACCCCTTGATAGCTAAAGGTATTAATAAATACGGGGAACGCCGTATGCTTATTTTAGAGTATAGCAGCTTGGCCATTATCTTTGCCGCTTATGCGCTTATAGATATCAGATGGGTGGTGGCTTTACTCTATATTTTAGACCATTTGTTTTTTAATTTTAGCATAGGTATACGTACCTATTTCCAAAAACATGCCGACCCTAAAGATATAGCGCCTTCTATGGCTGTGGGTTTCACTATCAACCATATCACGGCAGTGGTAGTGCCTGTATTGGGGGGGCTGATGTGGATTTACAACTGGCAACTGCCTTTTGTTTCAGGTGTGGTATTGGCACTTGGTTCTTTGTTGGTGGTATGGCGCTATATGCAAAAATAAAGATTTTTATTTTTAAACATTATCACAAAAAAATGTGTACGTTTGCAGCCTATGAATATTATTATTGCAGGCGATGGTGAAGTAGGTATGCACGTGGCGCAACTACTTGCAGATGAACATCATAACATAACTTTTATAGACCAGAATCCGGAAGTGCTGGAAAACGTTTCTGCGCATTACGATGTAATGACGATACAGGGTAGTTCTATTTCTGTAGATACTTTAGAGGAGGCGCAAACCAAAAATGCCGATTTGTTGATAGCAGTGTTGCACGACGAGGCTATCAATTTGCTAACAGCTATATTAGGTAAACGACTGGGAGCAAAACGCACCATAGCTCGGGTTTCTAATAGGGAATTTTCAAGTTCGCACAATGCCGCTATCTTAAAAGAAAAAGGTGTAGACATTATTATTAATCCCGAACAGGAAGCTTCTCAAGAAATTATCCAGTTGTTAAAACAAACGGCGGCTACAGAAACTTTTGATTTTTCTGAAGGCAAGCTCAAATTGTTTTTAATAGAGTTGGATGATAATGCACCGGTATGT
>PDWI01006140.1_pt1 | contig 15218 bp, 13 predicted proteins | sample 1430891 | NCBI WGS metagenome assembly PDWI01 (sample SAMN01162508, study PRJNA174530) | Oral metagenome, whole genome shotgun sequencing project. | biome: Marine environment; feature: Marine mammal; material: Swab sample of the gingival sulcus; isolation source: swab sample of gingival sulcus... | reverse complement strand
TATTACTAAAAGATAGTGTGAAAATTATTAAATTTAATAGATAGTAAATTTGGGTGTGAAAAAAGTTAGAATATTTGCCAATGATTACTTGACAGTAACTAAAATCTAAAATGCACTAGAAAACTTTATTTTTATGGTGTATAATAGTATTATCGACGCGATAAAAGGAGGATTTGATGAAGAAATTTATTGCTTTTTTGTTAAGTTTAACTTTGTTATTTAGTTGTGCTTTTGCTACTGATGTAACAAGTACGGTTCAGCCAGTAGAAAAGCCTAACAACGATATCAATTTACCATCCGTGATAACGCAGGTTGACTCGGGGGAAGACTTCGATGCCGATGCTCAGCAGTTTATGGCGAGCATTCATTCTTGCTATGGTTATGATGAATTTAATAACGAGTTTAAATTATCGGAGCAATTTATCATTTACCAATTAGCTAAAAATGATTTTACAGATTTTCGTTTAGAATGTTGGTGGGCTACAGACCACCGCTATAGCCATAACGATGCTCTTAAGTGGTTATTTAATGCTGGAGCTAAGGATATTCTAGACGATATTCCAACTGTTGGCTCAGTTGTGATTAGCAATAAAGATGGCTGGCCAAGACAGATTATTGCCGTCGATGGCGATAAAATCCAAACTCATTATTATACCAATGATGGTGAATATAAGACGGAATGGGAAAAAATGGGGGATGAGACGAAATGGGAAACTCTGGGGGATTTTGTATATTACGATGAGTATGATCATTCTGGAAGGATAATACACTTTCTAGATGGTAAAAACCGTTATACAGAAAAAAATGGTTATCATTTTAATCTTAAGCCAATTTTTAATGGCTTTCCTGATGGCAGGTTAGGACCTTATGATAAGATAACGAGAGCACAATTAGTAGCTGTTATGGCTAAAGCTTTAGAGATTAGAGTAGAGCCAACTGCTACAAACTATTTTGTGGATATTGATCATAGCTGGGCAAAAGAGATTATTAACAGTTTTGCTGAAAAGGGACTGTTAAAAAATCTTAATACGCCAAATAATCAATTTATGCCCAATAACAACGTGACTCAAGCTGAGATGTTTATCTTGTTTTTAAATTGGTGGGACTATATTGGTTATGACTATATGGCTTTAGATTTTAGCGAAGACAAGGCTACTCAATTAGTTGGTATACAAAGAGATCAGTTTTCTTCTCTTTTTATGGATGAGTGGGTTCAGGTTAATAATGGAATAGATGTGCGTTTTTTGAATTCTATTCCAGACTATTTGAGAAAAACAATATCTGCTTTTTGGCCTGTTGTAGATACTAATCCAGATATTGTTAAGTTTGATGTTCAAGAAGAAGGAATTGAACACAAGTACATAACGGACTGGAATTTACCAGTTGAACGCTACCAAGTAGCAAAAATGTTGTTGGTATTGTCTGGGAATAACTATATTATAGAAAGGTCATCGGATAAGTTTGTCGATACAGTTGATGCCTATTGGGAAGATGATTGGGTAGATGTTCGTAGAAAAAATATTATCCTAACGGCATCGCTCGATAGAACCCCTTATCAAATGTTCTTGGAGATAACTACCAAGAATATTGATTATTATAATAAGATTAAGAATTATCAAAATTCTAGACAAAAGTAGAAAATACACTGGGGACAGACCCGTACTGTGTCAGAAAAATCGCTGACGCATTAGGTTCAGTCCCACATTGCGTTTTGTTTTGAGTGGTGGTGTATTGTAAGCTTTAACATCAAGGTTTTAAGCAAGTAATAGGTGCAATGATTATGCCGTCTTTTCTCTGATAAGCAAAAGGTGCTTTCGCGCATAATATCATCATAAAGGACGGCGCTTTCATTTTATCAGTATCAATTTTTTTAGCTAATTTATGCAAATTTTTGGCACCTTCTTCTATTGCACTATCGCCGCCGAGTTTGATTTCTATTAGGCCGTATGAACCGTTACGTAAATGTAAAATCGCGTCACATTCTAAGTCCGATTTATCGCGGTAATGATAAAGTTGCCCGTCCAAACTATCAGCATAGACTCTTAAATCGCGTACACAAAGGTTTTCAAATAACAAGCCAAAAGTATTCAAATCGTTTAGTAAATCATCTACTCCTATACCTAAAGCCGCCGTTGCAATTGACGGGTCGACAAAATAATGCGTATCGCGTGTTCGTATTGCAGTCTTTGAACGCAAATTTGGATTCCATGCCGTCATATCTTCAATCACAAAAATATTTTTCAATGCGTTTAAATAGGAATAAATTGTATTACTATCAAAAGTATCTGTTTCGTTGATTATTAGGTCTTTTCTAATCGTTTCTAAGGCTGCTTGCGTGGCAATATGGCGTGCGTATGACTTTAATAAACGCATCGTTCGTTCTTTATTTCTTTGAATGCCGTCAACACGGTTAATATCCGTATTGACGATTGCATCAAAATAATCAAACGCTTGCTTTAGTGCAATTTTTTTGCTTGCACCTATTGCTTTCGGCCAACCACCACGACAGGTATAAAAGGCAATTTCATTTAGCGTATGATTGTCAGTTGCCTGCACAGTTTCGCCTGCAAAAATTGCTGATAATGATACTTCTCCGCTTGATTCGCCCGATTCATATAAACTCATTGGGCGCATTTTCATACGAACAATTCTTCCCGTACCTGTATGTGCCGATTCATCTAAATTAGCTGGCACAGCTGAACCTGTTAAAATAAATTGTCCGAATTCATCTCGTTGGTCGACTTCATACCTTACTGCATTCCAGATATTCGGTTCTAACTGCCATTCGTCAATTAGATGGGGCGTTTCACCTTGCAATAATAGCAACGGATTCAGCTCTGCCATTTCTTTATATTGCTTTACCATATCAGGTCTATCCATAAAAATACTACTTTTAGCGATGTGCTTTGCCGTAGTCGTTTTACCACACCATTTAGCGCCTTCAATTAAAACAGCGCCTTTTGACTCCAAATGCTGTAATAACACTTGATCGGATATCCTTTTTAAATACTTTTTCACCATAATCTCCATTCTTTCACTTTATTTTATAATAGCACTTTTTGTTATTTTGTTCAAGTGTTTGGCGAAAAATAATTCATGTATTTGGCTTAAATTTATTCATGTATTTGGCGGAAAATAATTCATGTATTTGGAGAAACATCAGGGGACGGTTCTTATTGCGTCAAAAAAAACGCACTGGGGACAGACCCGTAATGCGTCCCCATCCGTAAGATTATCACGTTGTCAAAAAATTAGCAAAAAGATATTTAGGGGACGGTTCTTTTTGCGTCAAAAAACACGCACTGGGGACAGACCCGTACTGCGTCAGAAAGTCGCTGACGCATTAGTTCAGTCCCACATTGCATTTCATGTTTTTTATTTATCTCTTATCGTGACGGATGTGTTGGAGAATAGTAGTTTGATGGAAAATTTATTTAAGTTACTACCGATGACGACTATTCTCTCGTCCTCTGTTTTGTCGATTTCTGTAATGCTGTAAACGGTATCGACTAGTTCAAAGCGAAGGTAGGTAGAATTGGCTGTCTTGAAGTAGCCTTTTGCTCTGATTACTTTACCGAGAACGCCAGAGATTAAGATGTTTAAGATTCTCATTAGGGCGGTTGGATTGGCTATATCTATCTTAGTAATGCTGATATTTTCTAATTTTTGTTCTTCGTCGACATCGACGATGCCGTATTCTTTTTTTAAGTATTCGCGTTTTTCGCTACTGCCGAGCAGTTTAAACCAGACATCTTTATCCCATTTGCTGTAATGTTTATCGATAAAGTTCACGTCTTCTTTTAAGTCGAGATTAGTTTTAATTTGCTTAAAATCTTCTTTACTAAAATCTTCCGATTTACTGACGATTATTTGACTGGCTGTATTGATTTGGTCATTAAAATAATCGGGAAAATCTTTTTTGCTGTTTTGATAGTGTTTACCGTCGAGAATAGTTATCGGTGGCAATAATTCTATTTTTTCATAGCAGATTTTTCTGATTTTTTCGATGATATTAGTTGGCAGTGCCACACCGCTAGGTTCGACGATTAAATAATCGGGGTCGAGTGAATTAGCGATTGTTAAGAGGGAGTGCGTAAAATCTAAATTAATCGAACAACAAATACACCCTTCGGATAATTCCCAAATTTCTAGTTTTTCTTCAGGGCTTAAATTTTTATTTTCTTGTTTTAATATTTCGCCGTCTATACCTAAATCGCCAAATTCATTTTCGATAATGACGAATTCTCTACCTGTATTTTTGGCGAGTGCTTTGATAAAACTGGTTTTTCCTGCACCTAAAAAACCAGAAATTAATAGTATTTTCATTTTTTCACCTAAGTAAAAGAGGTCTTGCGACCTCTTTGTTATTATTACATTTCTACTACTGGTTTGATTAAGTCTCTTGGCTTGTCTTTCATGAGCATTAATGCATCTTCGACATGCTCGAAACCTTTGAATTTATGTGTAAGCATAGGCTTGACGTCTAATTTGCCGCAAGCGATCAATGAAGCGAGTTTTTCAAGACGTAAACGTCCACCTGGCATCAAGCCACCCATGATAGCTTTATGACCCATACCAACGCCCCACTCTTCGCGAGGGATATTTACATAAGTGCCGCTACCAAGGTAGTTAACGTTACCAATTTTACCACCAGCTTTAAGTGCTTTAATAACTGGTTCAAATGTATCAACGCCACCACCAGCAACGATCGCTTTGTCAACGCCTTTGCCACCTGTCATTTCTAGTACTTGCTCATCGATTGTACCATCTTTATAGCTAACAAAATCAGTTGCACCGTATAATTTGGCAGCTTCGATACAATTTGGACGAGTACCAACAGCGATAATGCGTGATGCACCTCTAAGGTTAGCACCAGCAACACCCATAAGACCTACAGGACCAATACCGACAACTAAGACAGTATCACCATATTGTACGTCTGCGAGTTCAGCGCCGTGGAAACCAGTTGGTACCATGTCAGATAACATACAAGCTTCCATAGGAGAAACTTCTTTAGGTAAGTGAGCAAGATTACCATCAGCATCATTTACGTGGAAATATTCACCAAATACGCCATCTTTAAAGTTTGAGAATTTCCAGCCTGCGAGCATTCCACCAGAGTGCATAGAATAGCCAGCCTGTGCTTCGAGTGAATTCCAGTCAGGAGTGATAGCAGCTACCATTACTCTATCGCCAACTTTAAAGTCTTTAACTAATGAACCAACTTCTTCAACAACACCACAACCTTCATGGCCTAAGATCATATTGTGTCTGTCACCAATTGCACCTTCCCAAACAGTGTGTACGTCTGATGTACAAGGTGAGAGAGCAAGTGGTTTAACGATCGCATCCATTGGTCCACAAGCTGGTCTTTCTTTTTCTATCCAACCAGTTTTTCCGATGCCTAACATTGCAAAACCTTTCATGAGCGTTCCTCCTAAATATTTTATTCTGCGTTATTTATTTTTTAGAGAAAAAATCTTTTGTGAAATCCTTTTCCTCTATAAATAATTTTACCACAGGAAATTTGAAAAAGCAAGGGTATTTATGCATATTGTTAATAAAAAAACAAAGATTTTTTTTAGATAGAGATTATTTATTTTAATATTGACAAATTAAAAGAATAGGCATAGAATATAGTTAAACGATTAAACAAAATTGAATTAACGTTTACTAAAGAGGTAATTGATTTATATGAATGTTACAATTAAGGATATAGCGAAAATAGCTGGCGTATCGATTGCTACAGTTTCTATGGTAGTTAATAATAAAGATAAGCGAATTTCAGAAAAAACGCGCCAAAAAGTTAAATCAGCGATTAAAGAAATGAATTATGTTCCCAATAAGATAGCTAGTTCTATGGTTACAAAAAACACTAAGACTATTGGTCTTATTTTGCCTGATATTACTAATCCCCTTTTTGCCGAATTTGCTCGTGGTGCAGAAGATAAGGCGATTTTAGAAGGTTATACTGCTATTCTTTGTAATTCTGATGATGATAACCAAAAAGAATTATTATACTTAGATGTATTGCAAGCGAAGATGGTTGATGGTATTGTGTTTGCTTCGACAGCTAAAAGTTATTTTAATAGTCAGCGATATAAAAATATAAGAGTACCTTTAGTTTCAATTGATAGGCAGTTTAATGATATTGCTAATTATGCACGTATTGCTGCGGATAATGAAAATGGTGCGTTTTTAGCAGTAGATTTTATGTTGAAAAATGGCTTAAATAAAATTGCTCATATAACAGGGGCGCTTGAAAGTAAAGCTGCCTTAGAGCGCTATAAGGGATATAAAAGAGCGTTAAATATGGCGGGAATTGAAGTGAATCCTGATTTGGTTCTTGAAGGTGGTTTTAATTCTAAATGGGGCGAGCTTGCAGTAGAACAACTTTTAGCACAAAAAATTGAATTCGATTCGATTTTTTGCACTAACGATATGGTAGCGGCTGGTGTTTATAAAAAGTTACATAAAAAAGGCTTTAAAATACCAGAGGATTTTTCTGTGGTCGGTTTTGATGATGTAGAAATTGCAGAGATATTAACGCCAGAACTTACAACTGTAAAACATCCTAAATATGAATTTGGTTATAAGGCGATGGAGCTATTATTAAAACTTATAAATAAACAAGAGATTAATCAGGATGATTATATTTTTGATACTGAATTGATAATTAGGGATTCGGTTTTTTGTAAGAAGGGATAGATGTGATGGAAAAAATTTTAGTATTAGGTTCACTTAATATGGATTTGGTGACTACTGTGGAAAAAACACCCTTAGTTGGACAAACTATTTTAGGTAATGGTTTTGAAAAAATCGAAGGGGGAAAAGGAGCCAATCAAGCGGTGGCAATAGCCAAATTAGGCGGGGATGTAAAAATGCTTGGCATGCTAGGTGACGATGAATTTGCTCAGCGTTTACGAGATAGTTTAAGGGCTAATAATGTCGATATACAATATCTAATGAAAGATGAGAACACGGCAACGGGAACGGCTCTTATTTTAGTCAATGCCGATGGCAATAATTCTATCGTCGTGATTGCGGGGGCAAATCATAAACTTACTAGTGATAAATTAAAAGCGGAGCATTTTGAGGACATTGATTATTTGTTGGCGCAACTAGAAGTGCCAGTTGACACGATAGCGACGGCTTTTGCCAAAGCAAAGCAACAGCAGATTAAAACCGTGCTTAATCCAGCACCAGCTTTAGAATTGCCAAAGGAATTATTAGCGAACACCGATTTAATCGTTCCTAATCAAACGGAATTTGAACTGTTGACAGGGTTTAGTGCTGATAATCAGGAAAATTTAATTAAGGGCTGTGACAAATTATTTGCCCTTGGCGTTAAAGAGGTTTTAGTTACTTTGGGTGAAGAAGGAGCTTTTTATTTTAATGCAGAGGGCGTAAGTTATAAAAAATCGGCTTATCGGGTAAAAGCGATTGATACGACGGCAGCAGGAGATAGTTTTATTGGCGGATTGATGGCAAAACTCGCCAGTGGTAGCGATATGGAAAGCGCGATTGATTACGCGATGAAAGTTGCGGCTTTATCGGTCACAAAAAAAGGCGCTCAGACATCGATTCCTAGTTTGGCTGATGTGGAGAATTTTAAATAATCAGTATAAGTTTTAGGAAATATTACTACGTTGGAATGGTTTAATTCTGATGTAGTATTTTTTTTGTCACCATAACTTAATTTGACTTTTAAAAATAGCTTTGTTAAGATGAATTATGGGTAAGTATAACTTAGTGATTTTTATAAGGAGAATTATGATTGAACAAAATTATTGAACTAGTTAATTTGAATAAAAGTTTCGCTGATGAGTATGTGGTTAAAAATTTGAATTTGTATGTCAATCAAAATGAATTTTTAACGCTTTTAGGACCATCAGGTTGTGGTAAGACCACTACGTTAAGAATGATAGCTGGTTTTGAAACACCTTCTTCTGGCGATATTTTGTTTCACGGCAAGAAAATAAATGATATACCGCCGAATTTACGTAATCTCAATACTGTTTTTCAGCGTTACGCTTTATTTCCGCATCTAAATGTATTTGAAAATATTGCTTTTGGTTTGCGTTTACAGAAGTTACCTGAAAAGGAGATTGCTATGCGTGTCGGCAGAATGCTTGAACTCGTTAATTTAAAGGGTAGAGAAAAACGCAAGATTAAAACGCTTAGCGGCGGACAGCAACAACGAATTGCTATTGCTAGAGCTTTGGTTAATAAACCAGAGGTGTTACTTTTGGATGAGCCTTTGGGTGCGCTCGATTTAAAACTGAGAAAGGATATGCAGTTTGAATTAAAAGAAATGCAACAAGAACTTGGTATTACTTTTATTTATGTGACGCATGATCAAGAAGAAGCGCTTAGTATGTCTGACCATATTGTCGTTTTAAATGACGGTATTGTTCAGCAGATTGGTACGCCTATTGATATTTATAACGAGCCGAAAAACGCTTTTGTTGCCGATTTTATCGGTGAATCTAATATTATCGATGCCGTGATGAAAAAGGATTATTTGGTTAATTTTGTCGGTAGGGATTTTGAGTGCGTCGATTATGGTTTTGCTATTAATGAAAAGGTGCAAGTGGTTATAAGACCAGAGGATATTATTTTATCTAAAGAAGAAGGAAATTTAATGGCGGAGGTTACTTCTGTCGTCTTTAAAGGTGTTCATTATGAGATGTGGATAGAATTTGCAGAAGAAGAGTGGGCAGTTCATTCGACCATCGCACAAGAACTCGGCTCACGCGTCAGTGTTAATTTCAAGCCTGAGGATATTCATGTAATGAAAGTGGTGAAAAAAGATGAAGCGCTTTAGTAGTTTTCCCTATCTTTTATGGACGGTCTTATTCACCTTAATTCCTATTGGTGTAGTTTTATTCTACGCCTTTACAATTAATGATAATGGTGTAATTAGTTTTAGTTTAGCGAATTTTCAGCGCTTATTAGATCCGTTAGTGTTAAAACTACTTTACCGCTCTTTTATGACGGCTTTAGTCGCGACTTTGCTTTGCTTGTTAATCGCTTATCCCATTGCTTACGCTTTGACAAAGATGCCACTGAAGTATCAGCATTCGCTTGTCGTCTTGATTGTTTTACCAATGTGGATGAATTTTTTGCTTAGAACTTATGCGATACAGTATTTGCTTGGACCAACTGGTTTTATCAATAGTGTTGTTATGTTATTGGGTTTTGAGCCTTTACATTTATTATTTAGTCAGGGCGCTGTATTATTTGGCATGGTTTATAATTACATACCATTTATGATTATTCCTATCTATACCGCTTTAACTAAAATCGATCAACAATTTGTAGAGGCGGCTGAAGACCTAGGCGCGACGAAACGTAGGGTTTTTACGACGGTAATTTTTCCGCTTTCCTTACCAGGAGTAATTTCTGGTATTACAATGACTTTTATGCCAGCGGTTAGTACCTTTGTTATTTCATCGCTTTTAGGTGGTGGTAAATACGATTTGATTGGTAATATGATAGAAAGAGAATTTACGCTGTTATATGATTGGCATTTTGGCGCGACCTTATCGTTACTTTTGATGTTATTGATTTTAGTGATGATGGCACTATTAAATCGCTTTGGCGATGAGGAGGGCGCTTATGATGACTAAAATTGGTGATAAATTTTTTGCTTTGTTTGAGCATGTTTTTTTACAAAAATTACTATTATTTATTTTTTATTTTATTCTTTATGCTCCTATTATTGTTTTGATAGTGTTTTCTTTTAATAAGGGAAGAATTAGCGGTAGTTGGCAGGGTTTTTCTTTGCATTGGTATATAGAGTTGTTTGAAGATAAACAGATTATGAAAGCGCTTTATTATACCTTGTTGATTGCTTTTTTATCATCATTTATTGCAACAATTATTGGCACTTTTGCTGCTTATGGAATTTATCATTATCGTTCTAAGCCATTTAGACAAGCGGTTTTAAATATTAATAATATTCCCGTGCTTAATCCCGATATTGTGACAGCTGTTGGCTTAATGGTGTGGTTTGCTGTGTTTTTTAGAGGCTATTTTGGTATAGTGAATGGCTTTTTTACGCTTTTGGTAGCACATATTACTTTTTCTATTCCCTATGTCGTATTGTCAGTTTTACCGAAGCTGAAACAAATGCCTAAAGATACGATAGAGGCAGCGTTAGATTTGGGGGCAACGCCTTTACAAGCATTTTATAAAGTCGTTTTTCCTGAAATTTTGTCAGGTGTAATTTCGGGTGCTTTAATTGCCTTTACGCTATCTATTGATGATTTTGTCATTAGTTTTTTCACGACGGGGGATGGTGTGCAGAATTTATCGATTGCGATTTTTTCTATGTTGCGTAAAGGCATAAGTCCTAAGATTAATGCGCTTTCTGCATTGATGTTTATTACTGTTATTAGTTTAATGCTGATAATCGGTAAGCGTACAGATATTGAGGAAATATAAATGGAAGTGAAGAAAAATAAATTAATTTTAACGGTTATAGTTTGTTTTTTGATGGTTTTTAGTAGCGCTTGTAGTCAAAAAAATAATAGCAATAAACTATTTATTTATAATTGGGGAGACTATATTGATACCGATTTGCTTACTACCTTTACTGAAAGAACGGGTATAGAAATAGTATATGAGGAATTTTCGACCAATGAAGATATGTATGTGAAATTAAAAAATGGCGGTACGCAGTATGATTTGATTTTTCCTTCTGATTATATGATAGAAAAATTAATTAATGAAGATATGCTAGCAAAAATTGATACCGCTAGTTTGAGTAACTACGCTTTAATTGGCGAGCAATTTAAAAATTTGCCTTATGACCCTGAAAATCAGTATAGTGTGCCGTATTTTTGGGGAACGGCGGGAATTATTTACAATAAAAAATTAGTTGATGAACCAGTTGATAGTTGGCAGATTTTATTTGATGAAAAATATACTGGCAAAATTTTTATGCTTGATTCACAGAGAGATTCCTTAATGATAGCTTTAAAAACCTTGGGTTATAGTATGAATACGCGTAGTGAGAGCGAAATTGCTGAGGCGAGAGATTTATTATTAGCGCAGAAGCCTTTAGTGCTCGCTTATGTTGTCGATAATGGTAATCAAATTATGGTTCAAGGTGGGGTAGCACTGATGCCGAATTGGAATGGTGCGGCGATACCAATGATGGATGAAAATCCAGATTTAGCTTATGTTGTACCAAAAGAAGGTGGTAATATTTGGTATGATGCAATTTGTATACCGAAAAATGCTGAGCATTATGATGAGGCAATGCTTTTTATTGATTTTTTATTAGAAGCGGAAATTGGTGCTCAAAATACGGATTACGTTGGCTATTCCACACCGAATATGGCGAGTTTTGCGCTTTTAGATGAAGAATTACAGCAAAATGAAGTCGCTTATCCTGACTTAGCAAAATTAACTAATTCGGAAGTGTTTTTAGATTTAGGTGATTTTATTAGGGTGTATAATAGGGCTTGGAGTCAAATAAAAATACAGTAGTTACGATGATTAAAATTATAATTAATGAAGGAGACGCCATGGTTAAAAAGAATAAAATAACAGTTAATATTTATGGTCAGAATTATACGATAGTTAGCGAAGAAAGTGAAGAATTTATTTTAAAAGTTTCAGCTTATGTTGACGAAAAAATGCGCAATTTTGCTAAACATAATTCTCTTTTATCTTATCAGAGAATAGCTGTATTGACAGCGCTTAATATTGCTGATGAATATCATAAAGTGCTCGATCAAATTGGCTTAGATACTGTTGGAATGACTAGTGAGGATTATCTTAACACTAAAGAAAAGATAGAAAATCTTAATTTGGAATTAGAGCGTAGTAGTTCACAGTATGAGAATATGAGTAAGCAATTTGAACAGCTAATTGATAATTCAGCTAATTATGAAATTGAACTTGAAGATATGAAAAGAAAAATGCAAAAAATGAAGGAAAAGTTAAGATTGTTAAGTTACGAGCTCGATGATAAAGAAAAGGAAATTGTGAAAAAGGAAGAAAAATTGGCAGATTTAGAGAAGACAATAGAACGCATGCGGAATAAAATGGGGACAAATGAAAACGAATGAATTACTAGCGCCTGTCGGTAGTAAAGAAAGTTTGCTTGCGGCGATTAATGCTGGTGCTGATGCTGTATTTTTATCAGGACCTTATTTTGGTGCGCGGGCGGAAAAAGCGAATTTTAGTTATGAGGATTTACAGTGGGCAGTAGATACCATTCATTTATATGGTTTAAAAATCTATATCACCTTAAATACCTTAATTAAAGAAAATGAGTTAGAATCTTGTTATCGTTATATTGATAAGATTATTTCCATGTCTGTCGATGCTATTATTGTGCAGGACTTGGCTGTTATTACATATATTCGAAGGCATTATCCAAAGTTTGAAATTCACGGTAGTACACAGATGAGCATTTATAATCAACTGGGTTTGGAAAATGCGAAAAAACTCGGCTTGAAAAGAGTTGTACTAGCGCGTGAATTAAATTATCAGCAGATAAAAAAATTAATAGATGCTAGCGATATAGAAGTGGAAGTTTTTGTGCATGGCGCGCTTTGTCATGCTTTTTCTGGGCAGTGTTTAATCAGTAGTATTGTTGGTGGTCGCAGTGCGAATAGGGGCAAGTGCGCCCAAACTTGTCGAATGAAATTTGATTTTGAAAATAGCAATATTTATGCGATGTCAATGAAGGATTTAACTAGTATTGATAATCTCGCGTTGATTAAAGCTTTGGGGATTAGTTCTTTTAAAATTGAAGGGCGCCTTCGTAGTTCTGACTACGTTTATCATACGATTAAGGCGTATAGGGCGGCGCTTGATGGCGAGGCGCCTTCGGCATTAGAAATATATAAAGATAATATGAATTTGGCATTTAATCGTAGCTATACTAAGGGGCATTTGTTTAAAGCCGACGATTTAATTACCGTACAAAGCGGAAGTAATAAGGGCGAATTAATTGGTCATGTTACTAAACGAGTTTCTAAATACAAACTCGCTTTAACGCTTGAAAAGGATTTGTTTGTCGGCGATGCGATTAAATTTTGGCAAGCCAATCGCTCTATGGGAACGGAGATTTATAATCTCTATCAAAAAGGGCAAAAACAGCAAGTTGCGCTGGCGAATACAGAAGTGGTAATCGATTATAGTAATAAAGTTGATGTTGGCGTAGCCGTTTATCGTACGCGTTCTAAATATTTAAACGATTTGCGAACCACAGAAAAGAATCAAAAGAAAATTGCGATTAGCCTTACTTGTTTGGTTGATAGTGATTCTAATTTAAAAATAGTTTTTAGTGATGGCGAGCATTTTGTTGAAGTCGTTAAATACGGTTTAGAAAGAGCAAGCAAACGACCGCTCGATAAAGATTTGCTTTATCGACAGTTAAATAAACTTGGCGATACGCCTTTTTTTATTGATAAATTTGACGTCGATATAAAGGCTGATGTTTTTATAGCGGCAAGTGAACTTAATGCTTTGCGTAGACAAGCGATTGAAAAGTTGATAGAAAAACGCCTTAGTAGAACGGCAATTAAAAAAATGGAGCAGAGGAAAAAAGAGTGTATTCGGGCGGTTTTTTCTAATGTTCAGCCGAAAATTATTGCTCTTATTAGTACGGAGGAGCAATATCACGCTTTAAAAGGGGAAGATATTCTCCTGTTTAGTGAGGATAAAGCGCTTTGTCAAGCCTATAATATCGATTTCGCCGTTAGAAATATGGCGAGTAGTGTGTCGGGAAATGCTGCTTTAGTGACAAATTTAGGGCATTTAATAGAGAGCGGGAAACAGTATATTGATTATCATTCCCAGATTATGAATACCGCATCCTTTGATGCGCTGAAAACATTTGGTGCTTTTGACATCTGTTTATCACCAGAATTAAATGAGCAGGAAAGTTTGGAAATTGCGCGAAAAAGACCAGTGCGCTTGTTTGCCTACGGTCGATTGGCAGTGATGTATAGTCAAAGCTGTATTAAAAAACAATCGGGACAGGATTGTAAAACTTGTAGCAAGAGTTTTCGACTGAAAAATAAAGAAACGGGCGAGTTAATTGTCGATTGCGATATGAAAACCTTACGTTATAATACGGAAAAACCAATCGTTAAGTCTTATACTTGGATGCGTAGCTCTGCGCCTTTACTGTTGCGTTTTACTTTTGAAAATGGTGAAGAAACGAGAGCGGTTATGGAGGCTATTAAACAAAAACGCGATTTAAAAGTAACGGCTTACCCGCATTATCAGAAGAAGATATTGTAATTATTTTATAAACGATTGAAACAAGGCTTGTCATTCTGAGCGAAGCGTGAGAATCTTAAGCCTTGTTTGAGTAATTCCGCGTTAAGATTGCCACGTCACCTACGGTTTCTCGCAATGACAACGCGGAATGGCACGGCTTAGAAGTATAGGAGTAAAGGGAGTAAAGTATGAACGAACGTAGTCTTAGAGTGTTGGAATACGATAAGATAACAGCTAAATTAGCTGAATTTTGTATATCGAAAAATGCCAAACAAAGGGCAAAAGATTTAATTCCCTTTGTTGAGATTGAGGACGTTAACCGCGCCTTAGACGAAACGAATGAGGCAGAAAGCGCCATTTTAAAACACGATTTGAATAGTGGGAAAATCATTGATATTAAACCCGCTTTAAAGCAGGCGGAGATAGGCTCTATTTTAAATAATAAACAACTGCTTAGCATAGCGGATAGTTTAAGAGCGGCGCGTATGCTCAAGCGTTATATTAACACTGTCTCAAGTGATGCAGATTTGCCAATTTTGACCAATTTAGCAGAACAAATTATTACGAATAAGCCTTTGGAAGAAAAAATTGAAACGAGCATTAAAAGCGAAGACCAGATTTTTGACAATGCCTCTGCTAAATTAGCGCAAATTAGGCGCGGTATAGAACAGAAACAATTAGATATTAGAAAAAAACTGGAAACTATGGTTCAGAGTCCGTCTATGTCTAAATATTTACAGGATAGTTTAGTCACTATCCGCGGGGAACGTTTTGTCTTGCCCGTTAAATCGGAACATAAACGCCATGTGAAAGGCATAGTTCACGACCAAAGTGGTAGTGGGTCGACTTTTTATATTGAACCGATAGCTATTGTTAATTTAAACAATGAATTGCGCGAATTATTTTTAGCAGAAACAAAAGAAATCGAAGAAATTTTAAGGAATTTGACTTTAGCAGTTGCCGAACAT
>PDWI01006139.1_pt1 | contig 15219 bp, 14 predicted proteins | sample 1430891 | NCBI WGS metagenome assembly PDWI01 (sample SAMN01162508, study PRJNA174530) | Oral metagenome, whole genome shotgun sequencing project. | biome: Marine environment; feature: Marine mammal; material: Swab sample of the gingival sulcus; isolation source: swab sample of gingival sulcus... | reverse complement strand
AAAAACAAATTACCCCAGGAAGGACTCGAACCTTCAACCTACAGCTTAGAAGGCTGTTGCTCTATCCAGTTGAGCTACTGGAGCATTTTTTTGCAAAGTTTGGGGAGAACAGGATTCGAACCTGTGTAGACGAAAGTCGGCGGATTTACAGTCCGCTGCATTTGACCGCTCTGCCATCTCCCCCCTTTTTAGTTTATATTATATTGCCAACAAGACACATTATGTCACTCACTGCATCCCACTAAACATCCCAAACATAACCAAAACTCCTATAATAATGACCACACATCCAAACAAAATCACAGCATTTCTCGTTCCTCAAACATTTCTTTCTGCTCGAGAACTTCTTCCAAACACTTGTGCTAACTGAGGAGAATAATATACAGCTCATCATCATAATCCCATAATTATCAACCCCAAGATAACAGACATTTTTTATAACATGCAACGAGTATAAATAGCGGGTAACGGGACTCGAACCCGTACAAACAGAGCTGAAGTCTGCTATGCTACACCAACTACATCATACCCGCAACAATCAAAAAAATGATGCGTTTAAGATGTATTCTAATAAAATAGATAAAAAAATCAAGAGAATTTAAAGAATATTTTTTCTAAAAGTTTTCTTTCAGAAAAAAGCAGAAAAAGTAAGCAAAAAAAAGATAGATATAAAAACCACATCTAACTATAGGATTCCTTTAGATAAAAAAAATAACAAAACAAAGAAAAAACGAATTTCTAAAATTTTTAAAAACTTCTATTGACATTTATATATATGATTATATTAAAGTCAAGCAAAAACTTTGGAAAATCCTCTCTTCCATTGTTTATGTGTTTTATATTTTAACTAAATTATTATTAGTGAGAGGGAGAAATTAAAAAAACAAAAAGATGAAAAAGCAAAAAAAATTAAAAGCTCTTCACGTTGTAATGACCCAAGACAACAAAATCTGGGTCTTTGGTTCCCCGTCTGAAGTTTCATACTTCTTAAACGGGAAAAAAGCTAAATGTAAGGTTTCAAGAAGTGTAGACTTTTTGTCTCGTTTTTTGAAAGAGAATCCAGACATAGTAGAAGATTTACCAAAAGCAATAGGCTACTGGATAACTTGTAAATTCTTCCGTAAAAAAGAAAATGAGCTTCAATATGGAAAGATCAAACGAGAACTCTTCAATTATGGGGGAAAAAAAGAAAAACTCCTTAAAGGAGTTAGAAGTGAAATCAAAAAGATTTCACGAGAAATGGAGCGAAAGCTCGAGCACACTGAGGACAAAAAGCCTCGGTATATGAGAAAAAGGGCAAACTCTCGCCCTAGAGTATAAGTGAGAGCAAGTTAGAAACAAAAAAATTGAAATAAAAAATGAAATGAAACTATTGGATTTCAGAAAAAGGTTTTGGGAATATAGACTATATGGTCTACTAATCATTACAGCTTATATTTCAATCTTCTACTTATTATTCTTATGGAGCAAACTTTTCCTTTGTATGATAATCTTCATACTTGGAATAATATTTGGACAAAATCTTCTAAATTTATTTTTTCAAGGGATCGTATTCCTTTTATCAGGAGATATCAATAAAATCTCAGTAGCAGATTCTATTGATAGAGGAACTTGGAAAGAGGATTATAATTCTAGTGCAAAAAGTGTACTAGGATTTCTGCTCTATGATGAGTATGGAATCCTTGCAAGAAACAATGTCCTTATCCAGTATGAATCTCATACTGGGAATAAAATACATTCAGGTGTAATATCCTATATCGGATATTATGCTATGAATGTGGATATAAAAAACAAATCTTGGCAAGACATTACAGAAGATGTACAAGCCAAAGTAAACAATGATAATGGAAATATTATCGTTGAATTCCGAAAAAAAACTGATAATTGAGGATTTCCTCAACGAATAAAATGTTTCTAAATGAATCAAAATAAGCCGAGGATTTTCCTTCGGCTTTCTTTTTTTGTAAAAAAAATATTTTATAGCTCCCCCCCTCGTGTAAGAACGCATTGATAATGCGTTCCTCATGAAAATATTTTAATATATTATTCTAATATCAAATTATTTTTGACAAAAGACTTGCATTTATAAAACATATGTATATATTGTCTACAATAACTATTAATTAACCTTTTTATTTGGGAAGCTATCAGACCATGGATCAAAAAGAAATTAAGACACTATTAGAAATGTTTGAATCTTATTCTCATTTTACTAACGAAGAAGTTGAATTTTGGCTAGCAAGAGATTTACAGAAACTTTTGGGATACAGTAAATGGAGTAATTTTTTTGAAGTTATCCAAAAAGCCAAGAATGCATGTGATACAAGTTGATATCTAGTTTCTGATCATTTTGCCGACGTTAGCAAAACGATATCTATGCCAAAATGAGCGACAAAAGATATAAATGACATGATGCTCACAAGATATGCTTGTTATTTGGTTGCTCAAAATTGAGATTCTCGTAAACCTGAAATCGCTTTTGCTCAAACCTATTTTGCAACACAAACAAGAAAACTAGAAATTATCACTCAAAAAATACTCTTACATGAGAGAGTCCATGCTCGTAAAAAACTTAGTGCTACGGAAAAAGAACTTTCAAAAGTTATCTATAAACAGACAGATAGTAACAAAAATTTTGGTCGTATTCATAGTAAATGAGATGCTGCGTTATTTGGGAGAAATACCCAAGAAATGAAAAAGAAACGAAAGATAAAATGATCTAGAGCATTAGCAGATTTTATGCCAACACTATTACTGAAAGCAAAAGATTTCGCAACAGAAATCACGATATACAATGCAAAACAAAAAAATATGCAAACAGAAAACGAGATTTCTCATGAACATATTACAAATAATGCGTCTGTTAGAGATACGCTGATCAATAGATGAATCAAACCTGAAGATATTACCCCAGAAGAAGATATCAAGAAGGTAGAAAAGAGATTACAATCAGAACAAAAGACATCACTTAAAAATACTAAAAAACTTGCATAAAAAAAATATTTTTATTATTTTCTCCTCCCATCCCCCATTTCCCAAAAATAGCAAGTGAAAAATCCCAATAATCCAGCGATAAATTTGCCTTAAAAAAATTTCTGAATATACTAGAAATGTGTAAAATATATACATACTATACAACACTTTTAACTGATTATACAAAAACACAATGAATCAAAACAGAGAAGAACTTTTAGCAAGTCTAAACGACCATCAGAGAGCGTATGTGAATTTGGATTTGAAAGACCCAAAAAATGGAGATTATATGCTCGCCGTTTTCCATTTCGTGCCAGGGAAAAATTTGAATATGCTCCAAGCGAGTTGTGAAGTTGCCGCTGAATCTTCAACAGGGACGAATTTCCTTGTAAAGACCGAGACTAAATACTCTAAGGCAATGAATGCTTTGGTCTATCAGTATGATCTAGAAAAAGAATTAGTGTGGATTGCCTATCCTTGGAGATTGTTTGATAGAGGTGGGAATGTCCAAAATATCATGACTTATATCGCTGGAAATGTCTTTGGGATGAAAGAGGCGAAAGCCTTGAAACTCCTCGATGTATGGTTCCCTCGTGTGATGCTAGATCAGTATGATGGCCCAAGTTATACGCTCGATGATATGAGAACCTATCTAGGAGTAGAAGACAGACCAATTTTGGGGACGATTGTGAAACCTAAGATGGGATTAACCTCATCAGAATATGCGGAAGTCTGTTATGATTTCTGGTCAGGAGGGGGAGATTTCGTGAAAAACGATGAGCCCCAAGCTAACCAAGATTTCTGTCCTTATGACAAAATGGTACAGTATGTGAAACAAGCGATGGACAAAGCCGTAAAAGAAACCGGACACAAAAAAGTCCACTCGTTCAATGTCTCTGCTCCAGATTTTGATACCATGATCGAGAGATGTGAGATGATTAGAAATGCAGGATTTGAACCAGGAAGTTATGCCTTCTTGATCGATGGGACGACTGCTGGTTGGATGGCAGTACAGACCTTGAGAAGAAAATACCCTGATGTGTTTATCCATTTCCATAGAGCTGGACACGGTGCCTATACTAGACCAGAAAACCCAATCGGATTCTCAGTGTTAGTGCTATCGAAATTTGCAAGACTTGCCGGAGCAAGTGGAATTCATACCGGAACCGCAGGAGTTGGGAAAATGGCTGGAACGCCATGAGAGGACATCACTGCTGCAAAAAATATCTTTAACTACAAAGGACCAGGTCATTTCTTTGACCAATCATGGGGAAAAATCAAAGAAGACGATGAAGATTTCATTGAGAAATGTAGAGATGATTTACACCACCATGTAATTGAAGAAGATGATGACTGGAGATCTGTAAAAAGATGTACGCCTATTGTTTCTGGTGGATTAAATCCTACGCTCTTGAAACCGTTTATTGATCTAATGGGAAGTGTAGACTTTATCACGACGATGGGAGCTGGATGTAATGCCCACCCAGACGGAACAAAAAAAGGAGCCACTGCCCTCGTGCAAGCCTGTGAAGCATACAAACAAGGTATTGATATCCATGACTACGCAAAAGATCATGAAGAACTTGCAAAGGCGATCGAATTCTTTGAAAAGAAAAAAGAAAAATCTGCTCATCACGAAGCAATGGAAAGACAAGATGAAGCAGTGTAGGGAAAATAATGGTTAGGTATTAATGGTTAGTGATTAGTTTAGACCCCGGGGTCTAATAGAGAGATGACTAGTGACCCCGGGGTCAAGTCAGAGCGTCATCCAGAACCCACGAAGTGGGTGAAGGATCCAGTAAATAAATACAGAAGAAAATATTTCCCCCTCACGGGGGATTTTATTTTACTACTAAAAAATAAGGGAGAAAAAAATGGAGCAATCACAAGCGAATAACACTATTCCTTAGAATACAATTTATACTCAACGAACGACTTGGGACCCATCGAAGATGGGAAGGAGTGAGTTTCGTATCTACAACATGAAAAGCAAATCAACCCCAAGCTTGGCTATTACTCCTTGCACTTTTTGTTACTTTTTGGGGCAAGTTAAAAAGTATGAAGAAGATTTTTTTCTAAAAAGAAAAATCGCTATGTAGTAAAAACACCTACATAACGAATAAACGAAAATCGTTTTAATTGTGAGGAACTTTACTATTCGGCATCCTCGTTTTCCTTTTCTTTCATAAGTACAGTTCTTTCAAAGATTATTGAGCCCTCAAAAATATTCACTAAGGATCCAATCAATACATTTGGTCCAATGTAAACAGAAGATCCAATATGTACATTTTTACCAATTTGGGTTCTGGGTCCAATTTCAACATTTATTCCAATAAATGTGTTTTTTTGGATTTCTACACTGTTTCCAATTTTGGCATTCTTATCTATCTTGGTATCTTCGCCAATTTCCACATTGTTTCCACATAGTCCACAAGGTTCGATTTTTACTTTGTCCTCAACTCGTACAAATTCGGAAATTACAGTTTGAAAACCAATTTGTACAAATTCTCCAATTTTTGAATGAGATTTAATTATTGAAGAATTTTCAATTTTAGCATTACGACAAATTATAACCATTTCTTTAATTTGTGTTTTTGTTCCAATTTTAGTATAATCGTCAATTCGTACAAATTCTCCAATATCAGAATTCTTCTCAATTTGTACATTTTTTCCAATCTTCACAAAATCTCCAATTTTAGTAGATTCGCTAATTTTGGCATAATCTAAGATTTCTACGTTGTTTCCAATTAACACATTTTTTGAAATCTTAACTCCGATCCCAATTTTGATAGACTTTCCAAGATGAACTCCTTCCATAATAATAGAAGAATCTTCAAAAGGGTACTCTGACTGGTTAGGGAAATCCTTTGTTATTTTGATTTTCCCTGGAAATTGAATTTCTTCAACTCCCTTTACACTAGAGTGTACATACAAAATATTTTCTTCCATAATATTTTTATTTTTATAATTTACTTTCACTTACGGGCAGAAAGTTTCTCCTCTTTTTATTTCGTTATCTAATATAATTAATATATATATAATGTCAAGAGAAAATACAAAAAAAATCCTCCCTACAAAAGCAAGGAGAATCTTTTTTTATTATATTATGTTTTTATTTATCAGATTTCATAGCTTCTATTTTTTGTATAAACGCTCTTGCAGGTTGAGCTCATGAAACGAAAATATATTTCCCTGTTTTCGTATCAATAATAATATTTCCTGGTGTTCCTGTTACACCAAACAGTGCTCTCGCCTCTGCAGTCTGATCTACCAACGCTTTGGCATATTTCTCTTCACTAATACAAGTATCTAAAGCTTTTTCATCATATCCTATCTCCTTTGCAAGAGTAAGAAGTAATTGCTTATTTGTTGCAGGAGTCGCAAACGCTTTTTTAATAAGATCATAGTACATTTTTGCATCTTTCTGATCTCTAGCACAAAGAATTCCTTGTTCCAATTCATTTGCTTGACCATGCACAAGATAAGGAATATGCATGATATTAACATCTCCAGAAAACGCTTCCATTACTGCTTCTAGCGTTCCATCCTTTGAATGTCTTTGACAGTACGGACACAAAATTTCACTATATTCCAAAATAGTAAATCTCGCATTTTCATCTCCTTTGACAAAAGGATGAGCTTGTTTAATTTTCGCTAGCTCATCCAAAACAGGAGTTCCTTTTTTTGTCATCGCATCTCCATGTGGATCTTGAGCAACAGGAGCTGTAGCATTCATCATTTCTTTTGCCTTTTTCAATTCATCTTTTTTTGACTGTTGATACTTTTCAGTTGAGAAAGCTGTCTGTAATTTTGCCCAATTTTCTTTCCCACCGACCTGAATAAGATCAAATTCCTTATACACATTTCCTGAAAAATACGTATAAAGGTTTATTCCTGTAAGTGCAAGAAGACAAACAAGAAGTATTGATTTCATAATTGTTTTTTTGTTCATAATATTAATATGTTTTAAAATAAAATTAAAGCATCTAAGATTGTTACGATTTTGCAGCTTCTTTTGAAGATTCTAACATCTGATCAACAAACGCGTCAATAGATTCACGTTGTTTATCTTTTTGCAACTCATTTTGCATCTGGATCAATTCTTTTGTTTTAACATAATTTTCTTCCCCTCCCAATTGCAATATTTTTTCTTGATTATCAGTACATCTTTGGAATGCTAACAATCCAGCCAATGCAAGATTTACAAGCACTAACAATAAAATAAGCAATGAAAGAATTTTTTCTGTCAATGTACAACAATCCCTTCATACACATACATCCTTTTTTACTTTTACAGGAACCGTTTGCACCACAGTCTTTGGAGATGATGGAGTAACTGTAGATTTTTTAACCACTTTTTTTTGAGGACGTGACGAAGTCTTTTTCGCCCTAGAAGGGGTTTTAGAAACTTTTTTAGTTGTTTTCTTTTCGACCATAGGTAATACATATATAATATAAAATGTTTAACACGAACGAGGACTATAATAAGTAAGCATAAACTAAAATCAACAACAATATACTATGAAAGACCTTTTTTATTTGACAAAACAAGGATTATAAAAATATCATAGTGTTTTTTTCAAGAAAAACTATCAAACAGCATACAAAGTGCAAAAAAATAGTTATGAAATTTGCTTGACATTCATTTTCGTTTTCTTACACTATTATCTGTGTAATACATTTATGCGTTAGTTACTATTTATATTGTAAAGTAGAGTAATTATGACATTTTCTGTAAAAATGGATGACAGTAAAATACATGTAGACTTAGAATGTACCAATCTAAAAGATACATTAATTTATTGTAAACCAAAAGAAAGACTCGTACTCATGAGAAAATTTGGATTAGACGGAAAAAAATGAATTCCACTCCAAAGAATCTGAAAAGAATATAACCTCACAAGAGAAAGAATTAGACAAATAGAGTCACAAGCACTTATGAGATTTAGGAGACTCATCGTAGGAAATGCAACATACATGGAAGTATTAGAGGAAGCAAAGAAAATACTAACAGCACATGGTGGATTTTTAGAAGAAAAGACATTAGTAGCTAAACTTGTAAACAAAAAACTCTTTAAATTCAACAAACAAGAATTACTATTAATATTAGTTTCTGATTTTGATATCATTTATCTCAAGAGAAATAAATATATTGATAAATCTTTCTATCTCGATAATCTTTATGAAGATGTGCTAACAAGATTAGCATTAACGGTAGAAAATTATTTTGAAAAAAGAGGAGAAAGCCAATCAACAAGTGAGTTGATTACACACATGAAAACTACATTCTGAAGAGAATATAGTGATATTCCATTTTTAAGTCAGGATAATTTCTACATCAACTTCTTCCAATCACTAAGATCAGTAACTACATTTGATGGGAAAGTTGGATTATTCTCATTTGAAGACGTAAATCCAAGAACCATAAAACTAAAACTTGTACATATCTTGAGAAAGATGAAAAAACCACTACACTACCAAGATATCCCAGCAAGAATAATGAAAGTATTTCCAGAGAAAAATGTAAAAGTAAATACGGTACACAACGAATTGGTTAAAAATGGAGATATCTTCGTAAATATGGGATTAGGACTCTACGGACTAAAAGAACGAGGATTTCAATGAGGACTAGTAAAGGATATCATCCAAAGAATTATGAAAAGAACCAATAGACCTATGGGAGTAAAAGAATTAGAAAAAGAAGTATTAAAAGAAAAAATGGTAAGTCATAATACAGTAATGATCAACTTACAAAAGCACAAAGATATTTTCGAAAGAGTAGACAAAGGTATATACAAGCTAAGAGCATAGTAATAACCAAGACAACAACAGAAAAAAAGAAATAGAGAAAAACTAGAGCGAATAGCTCTAGTTTTTTTCTATATAACGCAACAATCAAGCCACTCCAATCATTGCAGCATTATCAGTAGAATAGAGTTTTTTTTCTGGCTTATAGACATCAAATTTCCATGTATGTCCCAAATCTACTGATTTTGGCTGATTATTTCTCAGTCGTTGTTCATTTTTTGCCAGGTCATTTACGTATGCTCGTCGTCTATCATTTGCAGAAACTCCACCAGAAATCGCCAACGAAGGCGCTTGATACTCCATAGCTGCTCTGACAAGTTTTTTACTCAACACTTCAACGACATTTTCTTGGAAAGCGTAGGCAATATCGTATGCTTCTTGTTCAGTGGGTATTCTACCTTTTTGTTTTCGTTTATGTAATAAATTATGAATTTGTCCTTTCAATCCAGAAAAACTAAAATTAAAGGCCTCATGAGAGAGCCATATTTTGTTAAAATCAAATTCTGGATTTTCTTTCCCTTTCAATGCTTGTTGTCCAATCCAAGCCCCTCATGGATAAGGGCCTCACAACATTCTTGCAACTTTATCAAAACATTCTCCTGCTGCATCATCGAGCGTAGTTCCTAATTTGGTAATTGAAAACCCTCCTCGGGTGAATGTGTCAGATCCTATTTGTTCTGCTGAGGTTTTGTCATTCTGACTCGTCAGACGGGTCTGAGGCAATGCCGAAGAATCCATACAAGATTTACTAGACTCTTTGCTTTCGCTCTGAGTGACATTATCTTGTCATTCCTGCGAAGGCAGGAATCTATCTTTATTCACTAAATACAAGTCATTATGCCCACCAGAAACCGTGAGGACGAGCATAGGAAATTGAATCTCAGAAAGTTTCCTATCCAAAAACAACGAAACAATATGCCCAACAACATGATTGACTTCCACAACAGGTTTATTGAAATATTCTCCAAGCATATTTGCAATACTTTCTCCAACCAATAATGATCCTGGCAATCCAGGGTGGGTTGTCACTGAAATACAGTCTACTTCTTGGATTTTTTCCAGACCTATCGCTTGCAAAACAGGAATAATTTGATCTGAATGCAATCTCGATGCGATTTCTGGGACCACCCCTCAATACACATCATGGTCTTTCACTTGGGTATAGGCAAAAATCTTTTCTACAGAAAATGTCTCACCATTAAAAGTCACAATCCCTATTGAAGTATCATCACAACTGGTTTCTATTGCAAGAGTTTTTACTATCTTCATATACAAAAGTTCATAGAATAAAATTATTTTACCTCTTGTCTATACAAGGTAATATATCACAACAAGGCATCAAATTGATCATCATCTGCTACTTTGTTTCGATGTTCTTTTCCACATTTCTGACATTTAAAAAGAATTTTCCATACCCCATGTTTGAGCATATAATTTATAGGCAACATTTTACCTCTACACGACGCACTTCTATCTCATGGAATAGCCCCATCAACATGCAAAGAAACAAAACAAAAAGGACAATGATTTCTACAAGTTTTTTTTGCTGGAGGAATCATCATATTACACCCAACACACTGAAAAGCTTCATTAATTTTTTTCATAAGGACAAAAAAACTATAAATGCAATGCTGCACACGTTTCATCAAAAATAGTTTCAATATCACGAGTAGCATCAATCGTTACCAACTTCCCAATTTGTTCAAGATATTGAATTACAGGAAGCGTATTTTTTTCATACAAATCCAATCTCATACGAATAGCCGTCATATCATCATCACTACGTTGCTGCTCTTGAGCTCTTTTTAACAATCTTTCCATAGCTAATGATCTAGGAATATCATATAAAATTCCAACAAAATCTCTATCTCATTCCAGATGCATTTTATGTAAGTAATAATACATCTGATGTACCGTTCTCAGAAAACCATCAGAAAGAATGTATTCGTCTTTTCAGACAAAATGCATAAAAATCTCAAATAGTTTATAAATCACTACATCATCAATCAATCCTCCAGTGTTAATAATATTTCTTATATGTTCACCGATTTGGTTATCATTAGACTTTAACGCTCTCAATGTTTGCCCAGATTCAAAATATTTATGTTTTAAAAGTTTTCTTTCCAACAACAATTTTGCTTGAGTCCCTTTCCCTGACCCTTGCATTCAAAATAAAATAATATCTTTCTGCATAACTACCGATATAACAAAGTAAAAAACAACTACTAAACGTGCTATTTCTCTTGTAATCACAACTCTTGCATAAAAAATAACTTAAGTTCCTCCGTATCCTTATGTGCCAACGTATGATGCGTATTCAGATCATATTCTCTAATAATTTCCACAAGTAAGGTAACAAGATTTGACACTGCAATAGGAATATTATCATGATGTTTACGAGAAAGTTGTTTGATATATTGCAAATATTTGTGCACATCTAACACCGTACCAGCATCAAAAAGATCAGAAAAATAATCTTGTAATTGATACTCTTGAATTTTATCCCAATAAAAAGGAGCAAAAAAACCAACAACAACAACACTATTGATACTTTTTCTCAAATACGTAACCGATTTCTTTTCGTGATATACTTTAAAAAAAGCATTATACAATGCCGTTATAAGCGCATCATTTGTGAGATCTCTCAACAAAAAAGTAAGAAATGCTGCAATTTTATTATTTTCTTGCTTGCTTTTTTGAATTTGTTGTTGTACTTGTTTCGCTTTTTTTTCATCACTTTGTGCTTTCTTGACAGCTTGTTCAGAAACTTTATTAACATCTTCTCTAGCTTGTGAACTATCAATTCATTCTCCTATTCCAGCAACTTCGTTAACCATTTAATTATTTTTTTTTATAAAGATATCCTTAAAAAATCGTAGAATAACGAACCGTAGTATACGTATACCCCAAAGCATTGCAATGGAAAGTTAAAAAACTCGTATGCAACGGAGAATATATAAACACTAACTCTCTTCTATTTCCTTAATCTGATCTCTAATACCAGCTGCTTTCTCAAACTCCCAAGCTTGAATAGCTTCATCAAGCTGTTTCCTAAGATCTTTCATAATATATGCTTTTTCTGCTTTAGTAGCTCTTTTTAACCTTTTATTTTTTCACTTAGATAGACCTATAAACTCTTGCTCAGTAGCAGCTCCTGTCTTTACCGATTGCAAACGCTTAACCTGTGAAACTACTTTTTGAGGTTGAATAGCATGTTTGTCATTAAACTGTTCTTGAATAGCTCTCCTACGATAGGTTTCCCAGAGAGATTTTACAATAGACTCCGTAAATACATCAGCATACAAAATAACTTCAGAATCTGGATTTCTTGCAGCTCTTCATATAATTTGAATCAATGCCGTCTGTGATCTCAAAAACCCCTCTTTATCAGCATCCAAAATTGCAATAAGAGAAACTTCAGGAAGATCAATCCCCTCTCTCAACAAATTTACCCCCACAACAATATCAATAGCTCCTGTTTTGAGCTTAGTCAAAATATCTCGCCTCTCCATAGTATCAATTTCACTGTGCAAGTAATACGCTTTATATCATTTAGAAAGCAAAAAATTCGTTATTTCTTCGGAAGACTTTTTAGTCAATGCCAAAAGAAGAACTCTTCATCACTTCTTGATATGTTCATCAATTTTCCCCAACATATGATCAACAAATGCATGAGTGGGTTGATTAACAAGATTTTTTTGGGTCTGCAAGAAATCAACAAGATTTGGATATAATAAAGTAGACATAAAAAAAATTACGATTGAAAATAAATAACGATACTCTCCGTATATAGTTAAATCAACTACTTTTTCAAGCTTAAGCATTTTTTTATACTAACAAAAAACACCGAAAGAGATGCTTTCAGTGCTCTTAAGTATTGTTTAGTAGAGCACCAGGTAGACTGTCATACAGTCTATATCAACCAATAACGACACTATAAGTTGATAAAGAGAATATAACTGATGCTCTACTGCTTATCTGCTCTATTTTGTAATAGATTACGATAAGATGATAGAGGAATGCCTCTATTGAGTATAGTAACCTATGTCTAGTCCTGAGATCTCTTGATACAAGAGATTGGTGTGATAGAACCCTGCACTATAAGTTGTCTATATCATACTTATTATAGTACTTTAGAATTGATTTGTCAAAAAAAGCCCCCTAATATGGAGCTTTTTATTTGACTTAATAGAAATATGATATATAAGATAAAACCTAAGTAATAAAAACAAATATACTACTCAATATCCACCTTGATATGATTTGGTACCACTGCCTTAGGGATAATAATTTGCAGGATATTTTCTGGGCTGAGTTTACTATGAATTTTATCGAAATAGATGTGATTTGGGAGGTTGATACTTTCAATAATTTCTCACCAATAGCATTGTTGTTTGACGGGATTTAGGCTTTCTTTTACTGTGAGAGCTTCTCTGATTCCTGAGATATAGAGTTTATACTCTTTGATCTCTAAATGGAGGGAGTCTTTTTTTACTCATCATAGTGGCATCACAACCAATAATTCGTTTGGTGATTCATAAATATCATAGGGAATATGTAAATTTGGTTTTGTATGTTCTGACATTACTACTTGTTGTGATCTAAAAGCCTATTTATTTCTTTTTTATATTTCTCGGGATTATGAATATACCTAAATACAATTTCTCCTAAACTTCATTTTCTATCTTCATCAGACTCCATACCAAATCCTCATTCTGAGAGGAAGAGTAGATCACCATTATTAAAAAGACTATTGATGATTCATTTTTTTCTCACAGATACCGTCTTGAGATTACGAAGCTCAATAATCTTTGAACTTCTCGAAAAGAATCCTGACTGATCGTATCTGGTTAGACTATGAGGATTAATAATAATAAAATCAATTTTATAGTCCAATATCTTTTTTATAAGTGCAACATTAGGAATCAGCCACAATACCACAGAAAAACCTACAATCCAATAAAAGGTTATATTGATTTCTCCTATCATTTTATACACAACAACAATAATCCCTACTAGAAGAATTGTCCATCATATTACAGGAAAAATAATATTCATCCACAAAAATAACTTACTTTTTTTGATCAATACCACATCCTCTTTATCAAACTCTTGGAGTTGTTCTTGGTACTGTTTTTCTCTAAATTTTAAGTCAAAGGTTGATAGTAATCCCATTGTGCTTTATTTAACAAATCAAAAGTTTGGAAACATTCTGATAAAAATTCATCAGATAATATTTTCTTCTGGTACTTCATGAGTTTTCCCTTCAATACATCCTAGTGAGTTAAAGCAACATCTCGAATCTGTTGATCCTCCTCTATTATCTCCCAAAACAACATACCCTGACTGCACTACAAATTCAGTTTTTTCGCAATTTGCAAGGGTTTTTGTTCCTTCTGGTAGATAGCGTTCATCTAATGTCTTGCAGTTTTTGTTTTCATCACATATTTCTACTTTTCCTTCTTGGATTTTTACTGTTTCTCCTGGTAATCATATAATCCTTTTGATAAAAGGACGCGTTTGGTGTGGTGGTACAAAAATAATCGTATCACCTCTCTGATATTCCTTGAAGTGCGTACTAATTTTATCCACAAGGATAAAATCACCATCGCTATAGGTTGGCTCCATACTTGATCCCACCACGGTAAAAGGATTTACCACAAAAAATCTGATGAAGAGCAAGATTCCTAATGCAAGGATAAAAAATGATACAATATCAAAGACATCTAACAAAAATCTTGTTATTCTTGGAGTTTTTTTTTCTTCGTTCATAATATTTTAGTTGAGTAAAGCTTGCCTAGAATGGCACTTCTTCATTTTCGATAACCGCATCACTATGATTTTCTTCATGTTCTTCGTCAAATCCTTCTTCACTTCCTTTTGAATCCAAGAAAATAAAGTTGTCTACGATAATTTCAGTTGAAAATCTTGCTGTTCCTTCAGTATCTTCCCATCTTCTGGTTCTCAATCTTCCTTCGATATAGGTTCTTTTCCCTTTTGTGAGATATTTTCCTAATACTTCTGCACCTTTTCCGTATGCAACACATCTATGATATTCTGCATCTTCCATCAAATTTCCTTCTTTGTTCTTGAATTTTCTGTTTGTCGCTACAGTAAAATTTACCACAGGAGTATTAGAGCTTTCAATCATTTTCACTTCTAAATTGTTCGTCGCTCTTCCGATCAACATTACTTTGTTCAAATCCATCTTGTTTATACAATAAATGATAAAAAGTGATAGCATTATCACACACTCTATGTGATATGAAAAAAAAATAAAAAATCAATTGATTTTTATCTCTACTTTCGTATTATTCATCGTGCACAAAATATTTTTGTGTTTTGTCTGTTGCCCAGATGGCGGAATTGGTAGACGCGTTAGACTCAAAATCTAATCTCAGTAATGGGGTGGGGGTTCGATTCCCCCTTTGGGCAGAT
>PDWI01006138.1_pt1 | contig 15219 bp, 13 predicted proteins | sample 1430891 | NCBI WGS metagenome assembly PDWI01 (sample SAMN01162508, study PRJNA174530) | Oral metagenome, whole genome shotgun sequencing project. | biome: Marine environment; feature: Marine mammal; material: Swab sample of the gingival sulcus; isolation source: swab sample of gingival sulcus... | reverse complement strand
GACGACGAGGAAGAAGATACCAAGTCTCCTTATACCAAGCGTAAGCTCATAGATCTTGGTAAGGATTCTAACAACGATGACCCCATACAGATGTACCTGCGCGAGATTGGACGCGAGAAGCTTCTCACCGCAGAAGAGGAGGTAACGCTCTCTAAGCAGATGGAAGAGGGGGAGAACATGATTCGAGAGGTTATCAAGGATTCTGGTCTTATGATTTCTTCCATGATTGAGATTGAGGAGCTTATCTCTCAGGACGAAGAGGAACTCACTCATTCTGATCACAAGGATCTTTTCCCTGAGTACAAGCGCCTCAAGAGTGCCTATAGGGAGTTGACCAAGTACAGTGCTGCTCTCAAGCAGTATGCCGAGATGAAGGACGAGCTACTTCGCACTAATCAGAACATCTATACCAATGAGGCCTTCCAGAAGCGTCGTAGGGCTCTGCTCGATAAGCTCAAGACCATTAGACTCGAGCCAGAAGAACTCGTGAAATTTACTCAGAACTTTACTACCAGTGAGGACTCCATTTATAAGTTCAAGAACGAAATCCAGCGCCTCAATATGTACTTGCAGGTATCTGGCCCTAAGGAACTTCGCTCCCTTGGTCGAACCCTTGCAAGTCCTTCACAGCGCGATAAGATTTGCGAGAAGCTTGGCTACACCCTTGAAGAAATCAAGGAGATGATTCGCCAGATACAGACTTACGAAAAACAGCTTTCTGCCATTGAGATGAGCTTTGAGCTTCCTGCCGAGGAGATTTTGAAGAAGGCACGCGAGATTGAGGAGGGACGAGCTCTTATGAAGAAGTCCAAGGATCGCCTCATCGAGGCAAACCTCCGTCTTGTTATATCTATCGCTAAGCGCTACACCAATAGAGGACTTCACTTCTTCGACCTCGTTCAGGAAGGAAACATCGGTCTTATTAAGGCCGTAGAGAAGTTTGAGTATAGAAAGGGATATAAGTTCTCCACCTATGCGACCTGGTGGATACGACAGGCTATTACTCGTTCTATCTCCGATCAGGCTCGAACCATTCGTGTGCCAGTGCATATGATAGAGCAGATCAATAAGGTGATTCGGGAGTCTCGCCAGCTCATGCAGTTGCATGGAGAGGAGCCATCCGACGAGGATATTGCAAAGTCACTTGGTTGGACGGTAGCACGCGTAAAGAGTGTCAAGAATGTTGCTCGCGAGCCTATCAGTCTCGAGACACCTATAGGTGAGGAGGAGGATTCTCAGATCGTAGACTTTATTAAGGATAAGGATTCTGAGAACCCAGAGAACTCCACCGTCTTCAAGTTTATGCAGGGGCAGTTGAGTGAGGTACTCGAAGAATTGCCACAGCGCGAGCAGGACGTCTTGAGAATGAGATTTGGTCTCGACGATGGATACCCACTCACACTTGAAGAGGTTGGACTCTACTTTGATGTAACTCGTGAGCGTATTCGACAGATTGAAGCCAAGGCTTTGCGACGTTTGCGTCACCCACAGCGTAGTCGTCAGTTGAAAGATTATATTTAATGTGATAACATTTTGAGAATTATTCTGTTTTTGCGAGACTGGGAGTATATATGGTAGAGGTTAATAGAGATACGTTTGAGACCTTGCGTTCATTGCAAGAAGTTTTGGCTACTAAGTACGAACTCGAGAGAGAGCTGAGGGAGCTTCCTAAGGAGCTTGCTGAGCGTACACATAAGCTTCAGCTTATGAAGGAAATGTATGTAGGTAATAGCAAGGAATTGCAGGTTTTGCGCGAGACCATCGAGGAGAGTAACAATGAGTTGAGATTGGCTACCGAGAACCGAGAGGCACTCGAAGCTAAGGTCGATCTTGTTACGACTCAGCGCGAGTATGAATCCATCGAGAAGGAAATCAATTTCGCAACAGAAAAAGAGCACGAAATTCGCCGCAAGATACAGCATCTCGAGCGCCGCGAAGCTGAGGCAAATGAGCGTATCGACGATTTGACCGAAACCATCTCCGAAGAGGACAAGCAGCTCGAAGAAGCTCAGCAGGAGCTCGACAAGCTTCTCGAAGGCAGAAAGGACGACATCGCTAAGCTCACTGCACGCGAAGAAGAACTCGCTCCAAGCTTGGGTCGCGATATACTCTACAAGTTCCGCCGTATCATACTCAACAAAGACGGTGTGGGTATCGTAGGTATACTCGATGCACGCTGTATGGGATGTCATATGATACTTCCTACCCAGTTTGTAAATCTCGTACGAGGAGGACATGACTTTGTCTTCTGTCCTTACTGTTCTCGTATCCTCAACCCATACGATGGGGTAAACGAGGCAACAGCCGTAGCAGAGGAGCAGGTAGAAGCTCAGGATGGCGGCGAGCAGGGTCTTGCAGATTTGGTAGATATGTCAGATATCGAGTGGTAATAGATGAGATATTATTGAGAGGGGCTTCGCAGCAATGTGAAGCCTTTTTCATTATATGAGCAGGTGAGGCACTTACTTCGTACAGAGTGGTCGTTTTTAAGGTTCATCATGTTTTTAATCAGTGGCTTGCAATCGTAGCCCTATGCAAGTATTGTATAAACACAGGTTCGGCAACTGCTGCACGTCATGTGCGTGTAGAGGAAAGTCCGGGCTCCGCAGAACATGCTGCCGGGTAACTCCCGGGACTTAGCCTCGCTAAGTACAGAAAGTGCCACAGAAAAGATACCGCCTCTTTGGAGGTAAGGGTGAAATGGTGGGGTAAGAGCCCACCGCCAGCTGTGTAAGCAGATGGGCAGGGTAAACCTCAGCAGGAGCAAGGTCATGTAGTGGGGTGAGTTGTTCGCTTGTGTTCCCACGGGTAGATCGCTAGAGCATGTTGGAGACAGCATGTGCAGATAGATGGTTGCCACACAGAACCCGGCTTATGAACCTGTATTTTTTGTTTTGGATGGAGGAGCAATGCAGTATTCAAAGGATGTCTACGGACCAGATAGACGCGAACACGCTACGCTTCGTCGCATACTGCTTTGGAGTATGCTTATGCTTCTCCTGTTCTTTATATTATTGAGTGCAGCCTTGTTCTATAAGGTCAAGGTGCTTGACGCCAAGCTGGCAACGCTCACACCGCAGCCTACAGCTCCTGAGCAGGTACAGATAGTCGATAAGAATGCGCCGAGCAAGGAAGAGCTCGCAAGCCTGAGACAGCGATATGAGCGAGATCCTAAGAGTCTCAAGAAGATGAGAGCCTATGCGCATGGCGCTTTCGCGTCTTATTTGCAATATCCGAGTGAGGCGTTGAGAACGAGTGCTCGAGAGCTCTTTGAGCAAATCGTAGATCGTCTCGCCGAGGATTCCAAGCAACCGCTCAGTGGCGAGTGGCTGGCACTCGCGCGTCTGAGTTATGATGCAAAGAATTATAGCGATAGTCAGAAGTGGGCACTCCAGGTGCTCAATCTCGATCCTCAGCAGGCAGAAGGACTTTTGCTTCTCGGGCTTTCTTCCTGGAGGCTTGGCGATTTGAGGGGAGCCATAGGTGCTTTTGATCGCTACAGACTTGCGACCGATGATCCATGGGGTGCCTATATCATCGGCATTTTGACTGATTTGCAGAATAAGGATGCGAGCGCTTCTTTTGAGCGAGCTCGTCTCGCACATTTTAGTCCCGAGCTTCAGCGCGATATAGCGGTGCGTATGATACTCAACTACTTGGGACAGAACAACCTCGTAAAGGCGCAGGAAGAGGCACAGAGCTTTGTTGCCAAATATCCAGCGCGTGCAGAAGCCTATTATCTCATGGGTATGGTGCGTAGCGCGCAGGGGAAGCTTGCAGAAGCGCGAGCCTATTGGCGCAAGGCCATTAACCAAGATCAAAACTTTGGACCTGCGATAGCCGCCCTCAAAGCCTCACGAAACTAAGCCCTTGAAAGCTTTTTGAACGACTATCGAATGTCTATCGAGCTTCGCTCTTGCGCTTGAGTTCCGCTTTTGCTCGATCCCAGTAGATTTCTCTCTTGTCTGCGTCAGCATCCCAGTCGAGGCCATCGGCAGCCATCTTTTCTCTCATAAGACTAAAACGAGCCATGACCTTATTGTTGACGCGCTGTTGAACGAGGGAAGGGCGAGTGTCTATAAAGGTGAGCACATTGGCGAGGGAGAAATATATATCGCCAATTTCGTCTACGAAGGCATCGAGTGCTTCTGCAGGGAGGTCGCCCTGCGCATCGAGGCACTCCTTTGCCTCCGCACATTCTCGTGCCACCATATCGAGTGCACCCCCTATATGCTCCCAGCTATAGCCTGCCTTTCGCATGGCTTTGGATATGTCGTAGCTTTGCTCTGCAGGAGGAGCTGATTTTTGTGACTTGGAGAGCAACTCGTGTGTAGTATGCCCCTTGCCGCTGAGACCTGCTTCCTTATCCTGAGCCTTCTGCTTATTCCAAATTTCGAGGACTTCTTCTGCTGTTTGAGCCTCGAGCTTTTCTTCGCCAAAGATATGAGGGTGTCTGCGTATGAGCTTTGCTTTCGTGCTGCCCAGTATATCCTCGAGTTTGAGCCCTTTCTCCTCCTCCAAGAGTAGGGCAAGTGTGCTCAATGTGAGATACATATCGCCCATTTCTTCGGCTATGCCTCGTGGATTATCTGCTTGTATCTCGTCTACGCACTCGTAGTATTCTTCGAGAATATTTTGAACGACGCCTTGTATGCTCTGCTCTCTATCCCAAGGACAGCCTCCTGGTCCTCTCAAGACAGAAATGAGTTCATAGAATGCTTCAAAGGCTTTTGCGGTAGCTTGAAATTTCTCTGTTGTAGACATAGCGGTGGACATATATGCTCCTTTTGTGCCGAATCCCTTGCATAAGTTTTCTGTAATGTTATATTTAAGATATGAATCAGTCTAGTGAGAACAGAAGTGAAAAGAGTGAAGCACGCAAGTTGCGCTCGCTCAGTTTCCTTCGAGAAAATTTCCTCGTATCAGAACAAGCTCTGGAGCGCATGGCAGCACAGCCCACTTGCGAGTTTACCGGAGATGTGTTTAAGGGGGAGAGTTGCGCATTGTTTGCCTTCTGTACAGACTGTGAGCCTGGTCACCATCATAGCATGGGGGCTATAGATTTTGAGGCAGCCAAGCAGTCTGTCGCAGAAAAAATAGCAGCGAGGGGCAAGGCAGACAAGAAATAATTGAGAGTAGGGTAACAATTTTGCATGCGTCTGCCAGCAATTCTTAATATAAGGACAATCTTGCGCGCGTATACACAAAAATAATCCCACAACAGCTTGGGCTATGAGAGCCGAGCCATCATGGGATCTATTCTAAACGAAACCGCCTAAACCTACCTATCGCTCGCGGAAAATAATGCGACCGCGGGTGAGGTCATAAGGTGAAAGTGCGACTTTTACACGGTCACCAGGAACGATTCTAATATAGTGCTTGCGCATCTTGCCTGAGAGGTGGGTCAAAATAACGTGACCGCCCTGAAGCTCGACGCGGAACATAGTGTTTGGTAGGGCTTCTTTAACAATGCCTTCTACTTCTATTGCATCTTCTTTTGACATATCTAAACTATAGGCTCTTTGCTCTTGCCTGTCAACGAATGAGCTCTCCACGCACTATAAAAGATGAGTGTGCAGATAAGAAGCTGTATGCCGAGTTGTGTGAGGTTGTGTGTTGCTGGGACCTTGTAGATAGGATAAAGCTGCCATGTCGCATCGCTTGGGCTTTGGAGGTAGAGCAGGAGCAGATTGTTGACGAGGTGAAAGGTCGTAGACAGCACGATGTCTCTACGAAGGTAGGCGAGGAGCCCCAGCACAAGAGAGGCTATGAGATATTCACCTGCGCTTATGAGGGTACTGGGGAAGTGTGCTGCGCTAAATATAAGAGCACTGCTTACAACGACCCAAAGCATTTTTGCCCATTGTTCTTTTTTGCTGAGAGGGAGAGTTAGATAGGCTTCGTTTATAGCGAGGGCGGCGCTTGTTTCGTTCTCAGAGATGGCGACGCTTGAGCTAAGATTTATCTGCTGTAGAGGTCTTGAGGCTACGCGCTTGAGGTAACTTGCTTCAAGCCCTCGCAAGAGCAATACTCGGAAAAGTATTTCTTCTCCAAGCACTTGTGGCAATACGACAAAGAAAGCAGCGAGTGCTTGTATGAGCCATATTTTAGGCAGGGGGATGCCGTAGCCTATGCGCGTAGCCTTACCTATGCTGATGTGGTAGAGGAGCAAGATTATGTTGCTGATGAGCATGATGCTTATGATGTTCGCTATGGCGGGGCGCGCAGAGTTCACGCGCTGCCAGATGTTTTGTGCTCGAAGGCTGCCAGCCTCGTAATCGCAAGCTTCGTGTGCGCTTGTATCTCGGTAGGCGAGATAAGTAGCAGAGCTCAAGGCAAAAAGCACATAGGCGGGTACTGCAAGAAGTAAGAAGCGCGTGAGCTCAGAGAGCTCGTCTAGGCGAGGCATGATAACAAAAGAGTGCCACAGACTGCTAAAGAGCATAAAGACGATATATATGAGAGCACATGTAAGATAGATAGGAAGCTTCCTCGCTCGAGGAAACTTTTGTGTGCCCCGAGAGTGGGACGCTCGATGAGAGCGTAGAGCTTTGAGGCGGCGATAGCACATAGCTACCTCATCTCTATATCGATAACGGCAGGGATGCCCCTAATGCGCTGAAGTATTTTCTGGAGGGACTGGGTGCTCTCCATCTCTACTGCGAAGGAGCCCTGTAGAAGCGTGTTGTCGCCATGGTCGAGGTGTCCTTCTACGAGGTGTCCGCCATATTTGCGTACAGCAGCCTCAATTTCGCCAAAGAGATCCTGGGTAATGCGGGCAGTCACGTGGAAGCGCTTGGTGGTGCGAGGGGAGGCTGCTTCCCATTCTACGCGGACGGTGCGCTCCTTTATCTCTCGTATGTTGCGAAGATTTGGACAGCCCTTGCGATGAACTACAACGCCACGTCCTCTCGAAACATAGCCGGTAATGGGGTCTCCGATTTTTGGCTTGCAGCAATTCGCGATAGAAATGAGCGTATTTTTGTTTTCGCCTATGCGGAAAGTCGCTTCACTCGCTCGGCTAAATACTTCTTTGATCGCAGTAGCTCCGTCGACCTGGGGTGCGCTGCTCGTCGTCTCTGTTGTCGCCTTGGTGCCTGTTTGGCTGGCGAGAGCCTTAGCGTCCTTGGTGCTTACGACGATATGCTTGTCGATGATGAGGTTGTCTTCGTGTTTGTTGAGCCAGCTTCTAATCTTGTTGCGCGCCTTGGTCGTCTTGACGATGCGTAGCCAATGGAGCTTAGGCGCTTCTTCATTGCTCGTCTTGATCTCTACGACCTGTCTGTTTTTGAGCTGGCGGTCGAGGGGGACAATCGCGCCATTGACGAGGGCAGAAACCGTGCGGTGGCCCACTTTCGTATGTATGGCATAGGCAAAGTCCAGTGCGGTAGCCCCTTGGCAGAGCTCGACGACATCACCAGCGGGAGTAAATACATAGATGGAGTCCTTGAGTATGTCCTCTTTGATGGTACTCAAGAAGGCATCGCCCTCTTCTTTGAGATCTTCCCACTTCTTGAGTTTGGCAATAATAGGGAGTTTCGCGGTTTCAGCGTTTACGCGAGCCTTATAGGCCCAGTGTGCAGCGACTCCCATCTCGGCGGTCTCGTGCATTTTGCGCGTTCGAATCTGAACCTCGAGCAACTGTCCTTTGGCCATAATAGTAGTGTGCAAACTCTGATAGTTGTTGCTCTTGGGCCAGGCAATGTAGTCCTTCAGACGGTCTTCGAGAGGGTTCCAAAGAGAGTGTATGAGACCAAGTATGATATAGCACTGGGTGGTCGTCTCGCATATGATGCGCATGCCGAGGAGGTCGAATATTTCGTGCACTTCCTTCTTGCGCTTCTTCATTTTCTGGTAGATAGAATAAAAATGCTTGGCGCGCGTGCTGATCTCGATGTTTTGTATGCCTGCTTCTATCACCGTCTGGCGTGTAATCTCCTCTATCTCTTTGAGGACGAGAGAACGCTCGTGTTGTGATTGGTTTACAAAGAGGCTGATATACTCATAGGTGTCGGGCCTCAGCGTCTTGAGACAGAGATCCTGGAGCTCATCTTTGAGCCAGGATATACCGAGACGGTCTGCGAGGGGCGCATAAATATCGAGACACTCTTGTGCAATTTCTTTTTGGCGCTGTTTGGCCAAGAAGCTGAGCGTCTGCATATTGTGTCGCTTATCCGCAAGCTTAATAATAATGACGCGGACATCATCGCACATCGAGATGAGCATCTTTCTGATGGTCTCTGCTTCTTGTATGTTCTTATTGGATTTGAGCAAGGTAATCTTGGTAACGCCCTCTACGAGCCGCGCGATGCTCTCATTGTAGCGTGTCGCTATGTCGTCAAAGGTCGTATCGGTGTCCTCGATGGTGTCGTGCAAAAGTCCCGCAATAACGGTGTCGGGGTCCATCTTGAGCTCGATAAGGGTGAGGGCAACATGTATGGGGTGTACCACATAGAGCTCGCCACTGCGGCGTCGCTGTCCCCGATGAAGGCGAACTGCCCAAAGACTCGCTTCTGCAATGCGCTTCTGATCCTCTGCGTTGTATACCTGCATTGCTTGTTTTAGTTCTTTTAGTAGTGCCATCTCAGACCTTCCTTAGGGCGTATTCCATTGCCCCCAAATAGCTCGTTCATCTCCAGCGAGATCCTTCGCTCGTTTAATGTGGGTAAAGCCGTGTAAGCAGAGTAGACGTTCTATCTCATCCATCTGCTCGGGTGCTGCTTCTAGGGCTAGTATAGCGTGATTATTGAGTCTTGTGGTAGCCTGTTCTATGAGGCGTCGTATAAGAGCGAGTCCGTCGCAATCGCCACCTCTGAGGGCCATATCGGGTTCTCCCCAGCCTTTTCCCGCTATTTCAATACATTCCTCGTCGAGGAGGTAGGGAGGGTTGGATATGACGAGGTCCCACGAGCAGCCTGCTTTATCTCCAGCGAGCAAGAGATCGCCACGGTGTATGTATACGCGCTGATACTCGGGAAGAAGTTGCTCATTGTTTTTTTGTGCGACTTTGAGTGCGAGAGGCGAGAGGTCTGTTGCATGCACCTCTGCAGCTATGCCAGCCTCTGCGAGTTCTGCTGCGAGGGATATAGCGATAGCGCCACTACCGGTACACACATCGATGAGCTTTAGGCTTTGTTCGCGCGCGTTTGCATTGCTCGCATGAGCGTTTGTGTCGCCCGTATCGCTAGCGTTGGCGCTCGTGGCGTGTATATCGAGCGTATCGCGTATGTCTGAGATGACATTTTCCTTCGTCGCGCTCTGCCCTGCGAGGCGAGAGGCTTCGGCGAGTGCCACTTCTACGAGTATCTCGGTATCTGCTCGCGGAACAAGCACGCCTGGCTCTACGCTAAAGTCGAGAGAACGAAACTCCTTGTGACCTATGAGATAGGCTACGGGCGTGCCCTCACATCTGCGCGCGAGCATACTCTCGAGCGTGGCGAGCCGCGCTTTTGCCTCTTGCTCCGCGAGCGAGGGCAATTCGTCTATGGGCTTATTGCCGTGGAGCAAAAGCTCTTCTCTCGTGCAATCAAGAGCCTTGGTGCTGAGGAGTATAACATCGAGGAGGGGCGTATCCGACACCTCGCTCAAGCGTGGCACCCAATAGCCCCTCAATAGGTCAAAACTCGGTAGAGGGTTCAGCTTAGGCCTCCTGAAGGAGCGCTTCTCCCATTGCAATCTTGAGAGCATCGACTATCTCAGTGAGGTCTCCCATCATGATTGCATCGAGTTTATAGAGTGTGAGACCAATGCGGTGATCGGTAACGCGACTCTGTGGGAAATTGTAGGTTCGGATGCGCTCGGAGCGATCTCCAGATCCTACCTGTGACTTGCGCGCCTCAGCTCGTTCCTTCTGCTTCTTTTCTTCCTCTATTTCGTAGAGGCGTGAGCGAAGTACTCGGAGAGCCTTAGCCTTGTTCTTGATCTGTGACTTTTCATCCTGACAGGTAACGACAAGACCAGTAGGGAGGTGGGTAATGCGCACCGCAGAGTCTGTCGTGTTAACACTCTGTCCACCTGGGCCAGAAGATCTATATACGTCGATCTTGAGGTCTTCCTGGTTGATCTGTACGTCGGTCTCCTCCGCCTCGGGAAGTACTGCAACGGTTACCGCAGAGGTATGTATACGACCACCAGACTCGGTAGTAGGTACGCGCTGAACTCGGTGTACGCCACTTTCGTATCGGAGGTTTCCATAGACTTCTTTACCAGAGATAGAGAACACGACTTCCTTGATACCACCGATACCAGTTTCACTCATAGAAAGGATCTCGGTCTTCCACTTGTTGTTGTTCGCAAAGTAGGAGTACATGCGGTAGAGGTCTGCTACGAAAAGGGCAGCTTCCTCACCACCGGTTCCTGCGCGGATTTCCATAATGATGTTCTTTCCATCGAGAGGATCCTTAGGAACGAGCAAGAGTCTCATCTTTGCTTCAAGTGCCTCTATCTCTGTCTCAAGCTCAGCTACTTCGAGCTCAGCAAGGGAGGCCATCTCCTCGTCCTCTTCTCCAGCCATCTCTTTCGCCGAAGTGAGCTCCTCTTGAGCTTCCTTATGACGTCCCGCTGCCTCTACCAACTCGCGAAGGTGTGCATGTTCTTGTGCAAGCTCGGTATAAGCCTGCATGTCTTTCATCGTCTCGGGATCTGCCAATAATTTTTCTACTTCGGCATAGCGTGCCAAATGTTCAGCGATTTTTTCAAACATAGCTTAGTATACGCTATAGCACGCCCCTACTGCAAGACAGCGACACCCAGTTGTGCTACACTGAGCCTATGTTTGCGACGCCTCATATCCCAGCTCAGATCCTCTACGAAACGGACGATTATCTCCTCTGCTACAAGCCTCATAGCTATGCGACGTTGCCGCTTAGTGGCTCAGCTGTGCCCAGCCTCTTTGATTGGCTCATAGAGGTGCGTCCTGAGCAGCGCGATGTCCTTGGTTATAGGGAGGGCGAGGCCGGCATTGTGTACCGTTTGGATAATGATACTGCAGGTATTGTGTTGGTTGCCAAGCATGCAGAGGCAGCTCGCGCCTATCGAGAGGCTCAGGACGCTGGTGCTATTGATAAAATATACTTGGCTAAGCTCGATATAGCTGATGCTAAGGACTACCGTCAACTCAGTGAGCGCCTCGCAAGTTCCGTTGTCGTGAAATCAGGCTTCAGACCTCGAGGACCCAAGGGGCGTTGGGTTGAGGCACTTGAACTCCGTGTAGACAGTCTTGCTTCTGAGCAGGGGTTGAGGGAGGGCGCAGAAAATCAGTCACCCGAGGCACTTGAGCAGGGAGCGGAAGCAATGGGAATTGCGCGTAATGCAAGAACTCAAGCTCATAGCAAAAGGTACACAACGCACTTCTCCTCCGTAGCAGGAGAGGGCGCGTGGGTGGAGGCTCACATACAGCGAGGAGCGCGGCATCAGATACGCGTACATTGTGCGACAGGTCTCGGCTATCCCATCGTGGGAGACCCCCTATATGCTCATGGTCCACAGCCTTGGAGAGAGCCTACTTCCCGAGAACAAGCTCAATCGAAGGACCTAGCCTCTCTCGCAATGCAACCTTCGCATAGTGCCCCTGCAAAAATTCCTCTGCAACTTTTCTGCATAGGTATGATATGGCGCGATGCAGGCTTTAGTCGAGACCTTGCATATAAGCTAAAAAACTTTATTATATAAGAGTATAGTTGTTTCCTATAGGGAGTTTTTAACTACCTAGGAGGTATTTTACAAAGGAGTTTATATGTCTAACCGTACTATGCGTACGTTGGTAGCTATTCCATTGTGTGTGGCTCTTATTTGGGTTGGAGCGATGATTTCCATCCCTCTTGCAGAGGTTCCTATTTCACTTCAGACCCTCATGGTATTCATTGTGGGATTGTATCTTGGTCCAGTATACGGTGTAGTAGCAGTATTGTTGTATCTTGGTTTGGGTGCTCTTGGCGTTCCTGTATTTGCTAAGTTCTCAGCAGGTCTCAAGGTTCTTACCGGTCCTACAGGTGGTTTCCTTTGGGGTTTCATCTTGGAGGCAGCTTTCGCTGGATACGTAGGTCAGAAGCTCAAGCAAGGACTTTCTATTCCAGTTGCTATCTTGACTGCTTTTAGCTGTTTAGAGGCAATTTTCATTGTATACCTTCCTGGAATTCCTTGGTTCATGCACGTGCTCAGCAAGTTCAACACTCTTGAGAAGGCATTGCCTGTTGTATTCTACCCATTCTTGATTGGAGACTTACTCAAGGCCCTCGTAGCCTTCATTATTTGTATCTTTGTTGCTCGAAGATATGACTTGGTAGGCAAGGTATCCCGAGTTGTAGCTCCAGCTGCTAAGGCTCGCGTTTGTGACTGTGCATACTGCGTAAAGGGTGAGCGAGCAATCGCAACAGCAGGAGTTGCTTATGTGGCACCTGCTAAGAAGGCAGCTATCCAGAAGGCTCCAGCTAAGCCTGCAGCTAAGGTTACACCAGCAAGTGCTGCAGCTCCAGCTGCAAAGAAGGCACCTGCAAAGGCTGCTACAAGTACCGCAACTGCTCCTGCTAAGGACGCTGGTGCTAAGGAGACAACTAAGGTTGTTGCTGCTAGTGCAGCTGCAGCAAGTGTTGCAGCAGTTGGCGTTGCTTCAGCTCCAGCTGCTAAGGCTCGCGTTTGTGACTGTGCATACTGTGTAAAGGGTGAGCGAGCAATCGCAACCGCAGCAGTTGATTATGTAGCACCAGCTAAGAAGGTCGCTGCAACGACAACTACCGCAGCAGCTCAGAAGGATACTCGTGCAAATGAGACTACTGCTAAGGTAGCTACTGCTAGTGCAGCTGCAACAGGTGTCGCAGCAGTTGGTGCTGCTTCTGCTCAGGCTACTGAGGAGGACAATTGTGGTTGTGCTTATTGTCTTGATGAGAATCATACAACCGTTGGCGAGCATTGCACTTGTAATTACTGCTTGACCAGAAATTCTAAGAAGCACGATTACTAAGTCAAAAAGATGATGGTGTTGGAGAGCTCTACAGATCAGCCTAAGCATATGCGAGGGCTGGTCTTTGAAGGTATTTCTATACAGATAGCTTCAAAAATCCTCATAAGGAATTTGACTTGTGAGATTCCCAAAGGGGCTTTTGTAGGGCTCGTCGGTGCCAATGGAAGCGGTAAGTCTTTATTGCTTCAAACTATACGTGGCTTGCGCGAACAGGAAGAGGGGCGCATGTCATGGCAGGGTGCAGAACTTGAAAGAAAGAAGATGCACAATCAGTGCGCATTCGCCGTACAAGATCCTCTCGCTCATTTTATAGGTGTCACCGTAGAAGAAGATCTCAACTTCGCCTTACGAAGTGCCCAAAAACATCAAAAATCACACATTCAGAATTTGCAGCTCGATATGGACAGGCTCATTGCGCAGTTTGGACTTGAGCCTCTTTTGCACCGCAGTCCTTCGACGCTTTCTGGCGGCGAGAAACGCAAGCTTATGCTCGCAGGAATCCTTGCGCAGGGGGCAGATATTGTCCTTCTCGATGAGCCTTTTAGTGCCCTTGATAGACCGGCGTGTCGCGAACTGCTCAGTCTTTTGCTTGAGCTGAGTAGCGAGGGGCTTACGATTATTATGGCGACGCACCTGCTCGAAGGAACGCTCGTGCATTTGTCGCATCTCTTGTTGCTCGATGGCGAGAATCGTAGCCTTTGTATGAGCCTTGCCGACGATGTAGATAGAAAGAGCGCCTATGAGCGATTGTATAGGGCAGGGCTTTATCCACCACGATTGCCGTGGGAGCATTGTTCATGGATTTCTTAGTGCCTTTGAAAGGTCCTAAGTGGCTTAGCGAACATCATATTTTGCTCAAAATAGTTGAAGCTTTTGCGCTTTCTCTTATGGCAAGCAAGGCTTCATGGCAGCTTTTGCTCGTGACTACGCTCATACTTTTTGCGTTGACCTTTTTTCTCAAGGCAGGGATAAAAGAGCGTGTTCTCGTTTTTGTGTATTTTTTGTCCGTGATAGTATCGATGGTCTTTTTTGTCTGGCTCATGGCAAAGGACTTTGGCGAAAACTACGAGGGGCTGATAGGCGCAGTGCTCCAAGGAGGGCGCTTTGCCGTTATGGCACTCGGTACCTATATCCTCTATAGGTCCACGCCGCTCTCGAGGCTCGGGGGCGAGATAGCGGGACTGGGGCGCCTCATTCGCGTGCCGCTCGTTTCGCTTGGCATAATGGTGCAGCTGGTATTTTTGTTTGTGCCTGAGCTGCTCGCTATTTTTTATCGACGCCTCACTGCGCTTAAAAACAGGGAAGTGGGCTCTTTTATGCGCATCGTATATGTGCTCGTGCATATGATGGATGTCATGGATGAGCTTATCGATCGGCGTGTGATAGCTCTTCAAAACCGTATCGCGTTTGAACGATTTGGGCGTTTGAGTCCCTTGGGGCTGCACGATGTGCCTCTTATGCTGCTTTATAGTGGCATTTTCACTTTAAGCTATTTCCTCTAAGCGCACGGGCAAATTGCGAACAGCTCGCAAGCAGGTCGTTTTGAGGCACAGGCAGGTCGCACAGGTATGATGCGTTCTAGCAACGCGAGCGGGTCGCAAGACGTTTGGGCAAGTGTGAGTAGGGCGCGCGAGACGCACGGGCAGGCGCCTTTTTTAAATGCCTAGGTGACCTATTTTCTTTATCTTTGTGCCTAAATTTATAAATTTATTCTAATAAGTGGTGTCTTTTATTGCAAAAAGTATATAAGATGTGCTACTTTTATTTAGAGGTATTTATATGAGTATGAAAAAGGCAAAACATAGACCCTTTATTTCAGCCTCAACAGTCATTCCTGAGTTTACTGTAACCTCTATAGTACTCGGAGTTATTTTGTCTGTTGTGTTTGGTGCAGCTAACGCATATCTGGGACTCAAAGTAGGTCTCACTATATCTGCGTCTATTCCAGCTGCTGTTATTTCCATGGGTATCATCCGTGGTATTCTTAAGAGAGAGTCCATCCTTGAGAACAATATGGTTCAGACCATCGGTTCTGCCGGAGAGTCTCTTGCATCTGGTGCAATCTTTACCCTTCCAGCACTCTTTATTTGGATGAAAGAGTGGAACATGGGAAGTCCTAACTTGTTCCAGATTACGATCGTTGCCCTTTGTGGTGGAATTTTGGGAACCCTCTTTATGATTCCTCTCCGAAAGGCACTTATCGTAAAAGAGCATGGAATCTTGCCATATCCAGAAGGTACTGCATGTGCTGAGGTTCTTCT
>PDWI01006135.1_pt1 | contig 15222 bp, 13 predicted proteins | sample 1430891 | NCBI WGS metagenome assembly PDWI01 (sample SAMN01162508, study PRJNA174530) | Oral metagenome, whole genome shotgun sequencing project. | biome: Marine environment; feature: Marine mammal; material: Swab sample of the gingival sulcus; isolation source: swab sample of gingival sulcus... | reverse complement strand
AGATGGTTAGAAAAAGAAATTTTAGGAGAAGAAAGAGGCGAAACGGATAACTTTTTATAGTATTACATTATTGTCGAACACTCTAAAAACTTTAAAAACGGATAAAATAAATTATATACGCAATACAAAAAGTTCTTTGATGTATTGAAAATAAAGGATTTATATAAAGTTGTCGTACTCCCCATAAAATCATAGTATTTCGCATCGACAACTTTTTACCCTAAAATCAGCATTTTAAAATTTGGTAAATTGCTGATTTTAGGGTATTTTTGTGGTTGTGTCTAGCGACTTTTAATTGTACCATTTTGGCATTGAAACACAATTGGTTGAATTGGAGTGTAGAGATGCTGTTAACTTTTAATTGTACCATTTTGGCATTGAAACAGAAAAACAAACTCCTGTAAAAAGGGAAACAAGTGTCCTTTTAATTGTACCATTTTGGCATTGAAACTGATGCCGTACCTGTTGCAGAATCTTTGGCAGAATACTTTTAATTGTACCATTTTGGCATTGAAACTACAAAAAAAATATGATGATGCTGCCTCAGCATCATTCTTTTAATTGTACCATTTTGGCATTGAAACTTTCCGACGTGGTGGAACAAAAATAAAACAGCCTTCTTTTAATTGTACCATTTTGGCATTGAAACATTCAGGTCGTGGACTTAACTCTTATATTGTTATCGGCTTTTAATTGTACCATTTTGGCATTGAAACAGTCGAGTTAAAAGAGATACTTGAAGAAATTGTTAACTTTTAATTGTACCATTTTGGCATTGAAACATAGGTTTTTGACCTGCTATTTCGGTTAAAGAGTTCTCTTTTAATTGTACCATTTTGGCATTGAAACAAAAAAACGCTTCATCTTGGCAGTTACTACAATAGTGCTTTTAATTGTACCATTTTGGCATTGAAACATGAGAGAATAACCATAAAAACACTTTCGGAAAAGCTTTTAATTGTACCATTTTGGCATTGAAACTTTCAACGTTTCTTTCAATTAACTTGTTTATCATTCTTTTAATTGTACCATTTTGGCATTGAAACCTAACAAAATCAGCTGCGAAACTTGAAACTGCCTTAACTTTTAATTGTACCATTTTGGCATTGAAACCAATTAGCAGAAGTTAAATTAAAATTCTGCTATACTCTTTTAATTGTACCATTTTGGCATTGAAACATATTACTGAAAGATACGCTCGGAATATCAATTAACTTTTAATTGTACCATTTTGGCATTGAAACTAGTATCTATTATGTTACTTAGCTTTTGAGAAGTGCTTTTAATTGTACCATTTTGGCATTGAAACAGCTCCCTTAAACTCCACAACTTTTTTACACCAAAACTTTTAATTGTACCATTTTGGCATTGAAACTCGTAAACAAGATGGCGTTTTGAAGTTGCTCCCGACTCTTTTAATTGTACCATTTTGGCATTGAAACATTTTTATTAAATTTTATGATTTGATTATTCATGATCTTTTAATTGTACCATTTTGGCATTGAAACATATGAAACAATTGACATTAACGGAACATTTTTTACACTTTTAATTGTACCATTTTGGCATTGAAACTTGCTTATTGTTTCATTGAGTAACAGAAATAAAAAACTTTTAATTGTACCATTTTGGCATTGAAACTGGTTTTGCTCAAAGTCGATATTGATTTACCCATTGCTTTTAATTGTACCATTTTGGCATTGAAACTTATCTCCTACCACAACATAATTTGTTTTTGTAGATCTTTTAATTGTACCATTTTGGCATTGAAACTTCGCTCAACAATTGCTTGTTTGTCTTTTTTCTTTTCACTTTTAATTGTACCATTTTGGCATTGAAACACCTTTCCTCTTATCAGATAAGGTTGTTCGGTTTAACTTTTAATTGTACCATTTTGGCATTGAAACACGCTTTAATATAGCAATTCCTGTTGCAATTGTTGTCTTTTAATTGTACCATTTTGGCATTGAAACATTGTTCATTAGCTTATATGCCATGTTATCAGGTAGTCTTTTAATTGTACCATTTTGGCATTGAAACATGAACAAATACAACTAATTTTATCTTTAACGAAAAACTTTTAATTGTACCATTTTGGCATTGAAACCACCAACGATACAGAGTGTTCTTTGTTGCCTACCGTCTTTTAATTGTACCATTTTGGCATTGAAACGTCAGAACCGCTGAACCACTTTATTCGTTCAATTTCTTTTAATTGTACCATTTTGGCATTGAAACCAATATTTATTCCGTTTCCTTTTGTTCTTATTTGATTCTTTTAATTGTACCATTTTGGCATTGAAACACAGTATTATACGGCAAGTACAATGCTTGTGCATGCTTTTAATTGTACCATTTTGGCATTGAAACCGACTTATGAACACAATTATATCGTTTTCAGAACGCTTTTAATTGTACCATTTTGGCATTGAAACTAGTTGTAACAGGGGTTGTAACACCCCTAATTAACTCTTTTAATTGTACCATTTTGGCATTGAAACACAACACTAACTTTTGACAACTCATCATCTACAAAACTTTTAATTGTACCATTTTGGCATTGAAACTTGCCTTAAATTTTAATTTCTACGACAAATATCGATTCTTTTAATTGTACCATTTTGGCATTGAAACTATCAGAACAAAAGCCTCTTACAGTTAAACGTTTGCCTTTTAATTGTACCATTTTGGCATTGAAACTATGGTCTGATGTATCCTATAATGGATTTATCTAATCTTTTAATTGTACCATTTTGGCATTGAAACTTGCGGTTTGTCTCTATTTACTTTCTTTTGTATTATTTCCTTTTAATTGTACCATTTTGGCATTGAAACATCATTTTCATTCCATCTGTTACTAAACAAATCACCCTTTTAATTGTACCATTTTGGCATTGAAACTGAAATTGCCTGAAATGGAAGCATTGCCGTTGTTGTCTTTTAATTGTACCATTTTGGCATTGAAACACATTTGTATATAACTATTTAAAATGGCTAATAAACTTTTAATTGTACCATTTTGGCATTGAAACTTCATGGGAAAAGGCTCGCAACGGCACGGGAACTAAATCTTTTAATTGTACCATTTTGGCATTGAAACTACGGTACACTCCACACAAAAAAAACTTATTTACTACTTTTAATTGTACCATTTTGGCATTGAAACAATACTTTGAGCGTAAAAGCAAAGTATTTAAAAAAACTTTTAATTGTACCATTTTGGCATTGAAACGCTTTCACAAGAGCTTCATACTCGCTTTGCAACATTCTTTTAATTGTACCATTTTGGCATTGAAACAACAGGAATGGCGTATTGCAATAATATTCAGTGCATTCTTTTAATTGTACCATTTTGGCATTGAAACTGGTATTGTCTTTACTGCGTATTATGTTACAAGCATCTTTTAATTGTACCATTTTGGCATTGAAACCAAAGTCAGGGAAACAATCTTTACGTTATGAATTTCCTTTTAATTGTACCATTTTGGCATTGAAACAAACAAAAGCTCCTGTCATTATTCCTCTTCATTACCTTTTAATTGTACCATATTATTTTCAACAAGTTTTAATGATTTTTTATTATTTACAAATGCAAAATTAGCCACATTGCAATAATTGTTTATTTTAGATAAAGAAATAAACGAATTGCTGTATATAGAACGCACAACACCATTTGACAGAATTGGGTAGGCTTTTGGTTTTTTACCCGGCAAGAAATACACATCTTCAATAAAACTTCTTTTAACTATATTTCCACCTGCATCAAATTCTATTATTTCAAAACTTACGATACAGACATTATCCAAGAAAGGCTTTTGAAAATTTTCGCTATCATTTAGAATATGATTAATGTCTATATCAGGAAAAAAAACTTCGATTATTTTACCCGGATACACAGTTAGTTTGTCGCTAAAAAAAACATATTCATATCCTTCCAATATTGTGCGATTGATACCTTCAAAAATTATATCTAAATTAAGCTGTAAAAATTTCACAGACTCATCATGTTTAGTTATTTCTACATGATGTTTATTTAAACAAAAATAATCTTGCGAATTTGAAATTGTAGTTGCACTTATTCCCATTACTTACTACCTCCTGTTTTTATCCTGTAATTTTTGAAATTTTTTAATTGCTCTGTGCATTTCCTTACCATTTTTTTCGTCAGAAAGTAAAAAGGCTTCCACTCCATTACTTTCTATTTTCTCTAATACCGCCGAGAGTCTATTAAGTACTATCGTAAGGGTAATAAGATTTGTTTCATTGTCATCAGGTGTTTTGTTTCCTGTGTTTTCAGCAAGATTATTTGTTGTAGTATGTCCACCATCAGCGTATGTCGATATTTTCTTTGTACGCTTAGCTTCAAGCCAATCAACCAGATTTGCTACTCTCGGCTGATTGAGTAACCATTCAGGCACTACATACTCGTTGGCATGAACCGAGCCTGCAACCTCATGTCCTGTTTCATCAGTAAAGCCCAACCCTTTTGTGAAACCGCCTCTTGCGTAAGAGGGCTTTTGGGGTAACGGTTGAGACTTTGCTATTCCGAGCTGCACCGCACCCAAAGCGCCGATAATTCCCGCTAAAATAGGTCCTAATATCGGACCCGCAGTCAATGCTTTTGAAACAGCAACGGCAGTACTTCCTACTATTTTAAAAATGTTTGCAATTTTATCGGCTTTGGCTTGTTTATATTCAAGTTCAGCCTTTTTATTAGCAAGTTCTTTGTCTAATTTTTTAACTGATTTTACATATTTTTCTTGCGATATAAGTCCATTGTCCAACTGCGATTTTAAAGCCTTTTTTCTTTTTTCCTGATAAGAAGTGAAATTTTGTAATTCTTTCTCGTTTTGCGCTTTTTGCAGTTGAGCAAACATGCTTCCGACATTGGCAAGTGCGGTCATTGCCATGCCTATTGCCTTTATTTTACCCTCCGTCGTGTCTAAATTATTAAAAGTTTTTTCCCACTGTCCGGCAGAAAAACCCAAAATATCTACTTGCTCATATTCGGTATTTTGCTCAGTAACTTCTTCATCATTCGATAATTGTAGTGCAGCTTTTACTTTTCTTAGTTTTTCGGAAAGAAAATCAAGTTGTTTCAAAAGAGTTCCTTTCATTTTCGGGTCAGTGATATTTTGCAACTCTTTTTGTAATAATTTCTCTTGTATTTTTATAAACTCTATTTGATTTTGTAAAGCTCTTTTATTTGCATCTTTTCGCAACAATTCTTTTGCTTGTGTGATTGTTCTAACTTTTGCCAATTCTTTTTTAGAGAGTATCTCTCGCAGTTGTTCTTTTGCTTCTTCGAAAGTTGAAATGCTATTAATCTCATCAATTCTTTGCTGTTTTGAAGATTCAATTTCCTTAGCTTTTAAATTCAATTCTTTTTTAAATGCTTTTTCCCTTAACTTTCCTATTTTATACAGTTTTGTCTGCTCTAATTGCGTGATTATTTTATTGTTTATTTTTATTGCATCTACTCGTTTTTGATTTATTTCGTGATAATTTTTCAGTGCGGCGTCATAATCAGCACGTTTCTTTGAACTTTTGGCTTTTGACTTTTTTTTCAATAAATCTTTTATGATATTGTTTGTTGCATGAATTTCATCTTTTATATCCTGATTTTCTTGTCTTATTTTTTTCTTTTTTCTGTCATAGCTTATATTGATGTTCTCAACTTCTTTTGCGAGACCTTGTTCTTGTAAAATTCTTTTTTCGTCTTGTAATTTTTGTTCTAACTCCAAAAGTTTGCGATTTACATTCTTTTTTAAACGTAACGCTTTTTCCTGTTCTGATGTTTCGGATTTAGAACTACCGGTAGCTGTCGGTACGGTAAGCAACTCCCATTTTCCGTTTTTAAATACGTAAGTTTTGCCGGCTATGACTTTCGTACTTCCTTCTTTTGGTATATTCGATTTATTTTGACCGTATTCTTGCATTGCTTCTTGTTGATTTTTAATCAATGCTTCAAGTTCTGCATTAAGATTTTTAAGACGTTCTATTCTGTTTTTTTCTCCCGTTTCGGCATTGTATTTATTTATGACGGCATCAAGATTTGAAGTAAATAGTCCTTCTTTTGAAAACATTGATTTTAAAGCATTACCAAGATTTTCATACCATTTTATATTTTCCTCCAATGTGGAGTTTTCGGCAACGGCTATTTCCTGTGCTTTCTGTTTTACCATTGTGGCAAAGTACTGTACGCGTGCCGACGTTTTTAAGCGTTCGATATAGGCATTTAATTTATTTGTGGCATCAAGTGTGTAGGCACTCTCAACCGTTAAATTGCCGTTATACTCGGGAACTGTCCTGTTCAGCTCATCTACGGCTTTTTGTCTTTCCTCTAAGGTTTTATTATTATCTCTTGCTACTTTAAGCAATTGCTTGGCATTATTTGCCTGAACCGCAGTTTGCTTTGCTGCTTCTTTTTCGGCTTCTGCTAAAATCTTTTGTTCAAAACTTGCTTTTTTTATAGATTTGTAATACATATAAAAAGCAGTTGCGGCGGCGGCAAGCAGACTGATGAGAAGACCTATCGGGTTCATTTTTGTTACAACGTTAAAATGCTTCATAGCTATACGCGCACCTTTTATATTACCTGTAAGTGCCCGTGTTGCAGCGGTAAAAAGCAAAGTTGCGGCGGTTTTTGCCTTTGTTAAAACAACACTTATTTTATCAATTGTATGTTTTAATATGGTTTGTTTAATCTCATCTCTCGTTGCTTTTGCCGATAAGAGTTTTGCAGCCAGATAAGAAAGAGTTGCCACTGTTACCACTGTGATTGTCTTTGCAAGAAAAAAAAGTTTTTCTCTAAATATCTTAACTCCATCACCTGCTTTTGATGTAAGCCCCGTAAACTTACCAATCCACTCCGTAAAGTTATCAAATAATTCAGGAATAATACCATCTGTAATCAGGTCTTTTATAGTTTTAAAAAACTTAGTCCATATAGCAGCTGAATTACTATTCTTTTTATTAAATTCATCTGTAAGCGAGTTTGCATCAATCATTGCTTTGCTTGACAATTTCATCATTTTGCGAAAGCGATTGGCATTTTGACCTGCGGCACCTATTGCCTTTTGAACTTCTAATGTATTTATTTTTAAATTTTTGAATATTGATGCCGTTTGTGTTGCATCTAATCCGTTCAAGGAGTCTGAAAATTTTATAAAAAATTCTTCGGGGTGTGTGTTTAATAATTTTTTTGCTTCTTTGGCGGATATACGCATTTGTTTTGCAAAAGCCGGAACATTGCTCGATGCCGACATTATGAAATTACTGAAACCCGAACTTGCAATTTCGGCATCAATGCCACTTTCTTCAAATGCAGCTCCAAGTCCGAGAGTTTTATCTACTGCGGGTTTTAAAGCTCCGGGCAATTGACCGACGCGTGTTGCAAATTCCGAAATGTTTTGTTCGCTCGATGTTCCTTTCGATGCCAAAACATTTAAAGAAGAACCTATACGATTAATAGCTTCGGGATATTTCATATCGGAAGTTTCTTTAAACAGATTTTTCAATTTTCCGAGTTTGTTGGTAACTTCCTCCAATCCGCCCTCAAAACTGTCGCCGAGTGCTATATATGCTTTATCTATTTCTCGCGTAAATTCTCTTAGTTCATCTTTTTTGTTTATGCCCAATCGTCCGCCTATTTCTGCAATTTTCAAAAGGTCGAGTTTTTTTGTGCGTGTGTCGAACTCGGAAAATTCGTGCCACAGTTCGCTTACTTGCTTTGTTGCAAGTCCGCTTGTTTTTTCTACGTTGGTAATTGCGTCTGAAATTTTTAACAGCTCGTCGGTTACGGATTTTACTGAGGCAAAAGCTGTTATAAATGTAATAACACTGGACAAAGCATTATTAAGTCCACCGAACATACCGGTAATCTTTCCTCCAAATTTACCGATTTGGTTCGTAATGAAAGACAGAACTCCACTTGTTTGTTGCACTTCTTTTTTTGTTGCGAAAATCTCATCTTTAACTGCCTTAAAATGATTTTCTGCTTCTCGAAGTTTTTTAGCCGTTTGTTGAAATTTTTCAGTTCCGACAGTGGTTTTTTTTAATTCTTTGCGCAGTTTGGTTACCTCTCTGCCTATTTGATAGTAGGTGTTTTTTACTTCTTTGCCATTGATTGTTAAAACTGCTTTTACAGGTATTGTTGTTGCCATAATAAAAAAAAATCTATGCACAAAATTGCACATAGATTCTTTTTCCATAAAGGACAATTTATTCTTCTTTTTTATTTTTATTGTAAATATTAACAATTATTACAAGTAACACTAAAATGCCAAAAATTATCCCTGCTGTTATATATGGGTAGTCATACGCTATTAAATATAATATAAACAATAAAGGAAATATACTAAGATTTGCAAGTTCTTTCATAGTTTCAAGTTTTTTAATAATTACCTGTCATTTCCGAAAAATGCCCTGTGCTAACTAAAATTTGCTTGCCTCTTATTTGTGCCAACGAACGTATTACATAGTCCACAACTCCACTCTCCTCAACCGCAGAACTTATAAACGGTTTTGCTTCCATATTCATGTAGTGATTCGCAAAACTGTAAGTAGTAGTTTTGGGCTTGTGGCGAGTTCTTTCTCTTCCTTCTCGCAAAGTGTTGTCAATGCCATAATGCTGAATAAAACCATGTTGAGACATACGTATAACCACTTTATTCAAAAAGTGAATAGTATCGCCATCGCTGACTTGCCACTTTCTTACTCCGGCATAAGCAGATGATTCTGACAATGGCATATTTTTCTTGCTTCTTTCTCCTCTGTAATGATTTTTAAAAGCTCCTCCAATTTTGCTCAGTAACGCAGTTTCAAGCATTTGTTCTGCTTTTTTGCCTACCTTACGCTCTTCGTTGTAAATCATAATATTTATTTAAAATAAAAAAAGCGTTTGCTACCTGCTGCTAAATAACCTTGAAGGGTAAATTTTGAGGGCATTTCTGCTACCTCACAGGGCAAACGCTTTTAATCGTCTATATTTTAAAATTAAAAAGTAGGGCAATGTCTAACTTACCCTTCAATGTTATTTAGCACTGCGAATATACTATAAATTTTTAAATTTACAAAATTATTTAAAAAAAATACACAAAAATTCAACAAATCTTATCAATATCTTCCCAATCCTCAATATTTACGGTTAATTTTTGTGGGTTTTTAAGATTAAAATGCACTTCCACGCCGAAAGCGGTGTTTGAGAGTTCCACAGGCAAAATGCGCACGCTCTCTTTAATGAACGTATTATATAAAAGGTGTGTTTTGTCGTTATTATCGAATTGCATACGTGCCAGAACCGACAATGCCAATTGCTCGGCATTGTCGATAGCCGTATATTGAGCTTCGAAATCGTCTGCCGGTACATTGTTGAACATAACTGCAAAGGCAACTTTGCGAACAGCAACGGTGTTTTGTTTCTGACCTTCTAAACCTAATTGATATTTGAAAAGTGCCAAGTAAGGCGATGCAATACCATCATAACTTGCTTCCTGATTTTGTAAATCTCTGTTGAAATATCCTGAAAAGGCATTTATTTGTTTATGGTTATCAACCAAATTGCGAAAGTAGTCTTTTATTTTTATGTAGCTGTTGTTTTCCACTTTATCTATTAGTTTTTGATTTGCTTATTTTCGCGTTCCACTCTTATTATAGACTCTTCCAAAGTGTTAAGAAAATCGTATAATAAAGTTTTGTTGCATTCCGCCAAATTGCCAAGAGGTTGCCGCTCATCCATCGCCATAGTTGTAATTATCTTACTGAAAGGTGTGTATTCTTTCTTCCTGAAATTCGGCATAAGTTCTGAGTCGGCATTTTCTTTCGGTTTCGGAAATACCTTTGTAAATTTACTAAATATATAATGTCTTACAGACAAATAAGTCATGCCTATTGCGTACATTCTTTTAAGTGGTATTTTGTCTGTAATGTTGGCTACTTCGGGCAAGCGAAGTTTGTCAAATCCCGATTTAAACGTATAGAGCGAGGCAACTAATTGTCTTAGTTTTATTTCGTTTTCGGTTGTCCGCCATTCATAATATAAAGCATCAGCCACGCTAAATTGCTTAATGCTTAAATTATTCAATCTGTCGCCCGGCTTACTTAGTTTTTTTATTTTAGGGAAACGATATAAATCGGGTATTTCTTGTAGAAAAGTGCCGTATTCCGCCAATGTAGAATACGGCACTTGACCGTAAAGCCTCGATATTCGGAATTTGCCACGAATATTTTTGTTTTTTTGAAACAGTATTTTAACCATTTCAAAAAAATGTTTATCGAAATTACACTCTTTCGTATGAAAAAACAGGTATGATATTTCTTCTAATTGCCAGAGGTTCAGTTCACTCCACTTTGTCGCTACTGTTATGTTCATCTGTTGTTATTTCGCTAATTGACTTGCGTTTAAAAATAAAGTCATTAATTCGTTGATACAGACTGATATTGTGCAGCTCTTTTATGTTTTCGTCCACCGACTTTAATTCTGTCAAGCACAAAAGCAACACTACGAAATTACTTACCGTGAAGTTGTTGTATTTCACATTAACTCCCATATATTCAAGTATGCCTTCAAAAAAAACAAAAATTAAAATGACAATAAGGTAATCTGCTATTTTGCTAAACGTTTTTCGTAAACCTACACTTTGCAGGTTCATTATACTTCGTTCGCTTTTTAAAACAACTCCTTTTGATTTTTCTTTTTTGATATGTTTTTTAATACCCAAGCGTGTATCTAACAATATCAACATCAACAAACCTGTTGCGGGAAATATTACCTTTACCAAAATAGATAGCAATAGAGCAAAAGCAGCTCCGAGAACTTTCCAGAGTTCCCAATCGTGTAAGTAAAATAAAAGTACTTTTTTTATGTGTATTCCTGTGTTCATTTTAAAAGGATTTAATTTTTTTGTATAGTGAAGCAGAGTGATTTTTTATTCTGCTTTTTAGTAGATTTTGAAATTCTTCGGTATATTTAATTTTGCCCCAAGCATGACGAAATCCTATTTTTACGGCATAAGCGTTTAAATTCGTATATCGTGCGTGTGTCGGTATCAGCTCTTTTACTTTCCAACCATTATCCTTTGCAAGAGTATATAGGCAGTATTGTTCTATTACCACATTCGGGTCGGGCATGGGCGGAACATTAATAATTTCGGAATTATTAACGACTTTCAACCAATTTGTATAAGTATCCAAAAATGTTTTGCGTGCGTTTTTGTCGGAAAATCCCAAAATACCGCAGTTGTAGGCTTCATTGTATTTTGGAACGAACTTAATGCCTCCCGCATCAAGACAGGATTTAAAAATTTCGTAAAGCGGCGGATAAACTGAGTAAAAACCCTCGCCTGCTTCAATCATTTGTACGATTAAATCGGCATTGTCAAAACTGAAAATGTCGGCATCGGGATTTTTTAAATAAACATCACCATCTACGTGAACAGTATTAATGTTTTCGGCTTCCAATGCTTTTATTTTTCCATAAGACCACCATCTCTTATTAATACCTTTTAAGTTTTCCAATGTTGTGTGTATTTCGGTATATGGAAGTTTGCCGAAAATCTCCGCACCTTGTTTGTCTGTATGTAAAACTACTTCACGAAATGTCTTGCGTAACGTGATAACAGACCAAGCATAGCTCCAAAGCGTTTTTTTTAGCTGTTCTTTCACGTTCCACCTGTGTGAAAGAGGTGCTGTCCAAATAGATTGTATAATTCTTGTATTTCCCTTTGTCATAAAGCAGTAATTTTTAAATATCGTAATCGCCTATAATACTTCCGTCTGTTGAAGAAATGTATGTTATTTTTAAATCAATGTTTGTATCTTTTCCGTATTCAAAAACGCCGTTTAAGAAATCGAAAACCACATCCACTCCTTTTATGCCGTTCCAATTCGTAATGTCTGACTCTTTTATTACGGGGTCAAAAATTATTGTTTTGCTTTTGTCTTGATTTAAAACTATGTCGAAAAATTTGCCGTATTGCTCTTGTCCGTAAGGTAATGGTTTTCTGTCTCTTACTCTTACTCTTTTGCTTGTATTGTTGGTAAATTATATTTCCGTTATTACTTTATTGCTGAAATTAAGTAATCTTGATGCAGTAAGTGTTTGATTACCGTTAAACCTTTCTCCGAAAACATGCTCGACATACTCGGTATTTGAACCATTAAAATATTCAAAGGTTATTCCTGTATATCCTGTATATCCTGTGTATGGTATATATGGTATATATGGTGTATATGGTGTATATGGAGTGTATGCTGATGTTTTAATTTTACCTTTAAACCTGAACAATTTTGTATCTGCGGAAATTTTAACGGCAATACCGCTGTTATCCTCATACTTTTTACCTGTTCCGGCATCTGCACTTTCCATGAAAGCAGGTTTTAGCTTAGTTCCTACAATCCAAATAACTCCGTTGGCATCTATAACAGCATAAACAGTAGGAACATTCTTAAAAGTATCAGCAAATCCAATATTTTTATCTCTGAAACTCGGTATATAAAGTTCAAGTTCAGCCTTAGCCTTTTTATTTTCTCTGTTGCCTACAAAATTAGATTTTAACTCATTCTCATCAACCATTACATCAATGCCTTTCCACCCTTTGCCCGATTTAAACGAAATATCACTTTCTCTGATTGTAATTCGAGAAGCAAAATCACCGGTGTCTGTCGGCAATGTAAATTTATCAAAAAAATCAGCAGGTGCGTAAAACATTCGTGTATTTAAACCTCCCGAAACTTCAAGGTTAGAACAAAAGTCCAATGTTTCATGCTGTGAGTTTTCAAAACAATTCTTTGCCATTTTTTTTAGTGTATTATGTTTTAGTTCTCCAAAAAATACCCATCGAGTGAAATCCGTCAATAATGAAGTTATTGTGATTTGTAGGTGGAATGTTCTCCACATCGTATGCGTGTCTTAACATGAACATTATCGGATTTTCATCGTTTTTGTGTTCCTCTATGTAAGCCAAGCCCTTAGTTGTAAATTCAGCTTTAAGATTAGAGCTTCTTTCTGTTAGTCTTATTCCATAAGAGTTCCAGTGGTTTAAATTGATAACAGTATTAAAAGGTAAGGGACATGAATAAATATAAAATTCCGAATATCCGCTTGTCCAAGGCCGTTGCAATTCTTTATTCCACTCATAACTAATGTTTTGACAAGAAATATTAATTTCAAAATCTGAAATGTCAATCATCTCCGATGATATTTCCAAGCGATTCATATATACCGTTTTACCTCTTATTTCCAAATCATAGTTTTTCCAATTCTTAACGGTTCTTACCAAATCACCGAAAGTCATATCAGGCATCGAACGCGAAATATCTATTATATTACTGTTTTTTATGTAAAATATGGTGTTATTGTCAATATTCAAATAAGATTTTAAATTAACATTTCCGGAAAAAAGCGGATATTCGTGAGTTATTTGAGATAACATTGATATTTTCAATGTTCCATTTGTAACATTATTGTCCATCTCTATAAAAATATCAAGAGGAATAGCACCTGAAACGTCATATTGTCTGTGATATACCTCGTTGCCGTTTAGTTCTATGTTGATAGCCATAAATCCGTACTCAGTAGTTATTATGCACACAGCAGTAACCTGCAATAACCATTTGCCCTGTTCGGGAAGAATTACGCTTTTCTCATAAATATTTGCATATCCTGCAATTTCATCGTTTTGCGTTAAAACAATCTCAATAGGCTCATGTTCATTCTTATTGAAAATCTCTTTGTTATTGTAGATAACTCTTTGCTTAAAATCCGTATCTTCCAAAATATCTCCTTCAATTTGAAAGCCTGCATCGGCAAATCCTTTTTTCAAAACATATAAAAGATAAGGCATTGGATGTATTATATTTCTGTTTACCGGTTCGGTTGTGTTTTCTCCGTTATTTATAAATCCGTTTTCATCTCTGTCGTTCAGAAATTGATTAAAATATTCCCAAGTGCCTTTTTCGTCTAAATGCTTCGTATATATAACACGAAGAAAATTGTAGTTTACTGCCGGATAAGATTTTTTACATACTTCTTCAGCATGTGTGTATATATTGTTTACTTTTATTTTCTCAAATTGTATTTCTGATAGCTTTTTTTCAAAATTAGGAAAATATTCAAAGCCGGAGTCGATTTGCGCTCTAATCAAATCACCTTCACCTTCAATTATTTCTAATATTCCTTTTCGTTTTCGACCTTCAAAAATATGGTAGCCATGATATTTTTTTTCTAAACCAATCGCATTAATATTTGTATAATCACCCATTTTAATTTTCATGTCCCTTGTCAAATGAAACTCAAAAGGAAATGAATATTTTGTAAAAAAACTATCCTTAAATCGTGGATTAGTTTCTACGTAAGAAACTTTTATTCCACTTAAATCTAACACAAACTTTTCGGTAACAAAACTATCTTTCATCTTCTACTATCTTAAACTCAACAATCTGACTGTTAATATTTCGTAAATTATAAAAAGGCAAAACCTTTTTTGTGACAGGAATAACTTTTTGCCACTTATCTCTAATATAAACATAGCAAATAGGAGACTTTATTAATTCTTTTAAAACTTTTATTTCTTCTTCAAAAAAACAGCCTGTATTTAGTTTAAGTGTTCCATGTTCGGTAGCCGACACCTTAACACTTTTGCCATAAATTGCTTCGTCCGTAATTGTATGATTTATATCATAATGTTCTTCCCACTCTCCTAAAAAACTAAACCAATCCGGTGCATGGTTTTGATTTTGAAATATCACGTTAATAACAGATTGAATGTCAGGGATAGGGATATATTCAATTTTGGCATTGAAACCTGTTTTACATAACATATTGAGAATGAATTTGTTAGTCTTTTAATTGTACCAATTTGGCATTCAAACTCATAGTAAATAGTTTAAGAGTAACAAAATGCTGACAAATTGCATATGCGCTTACTAAACCTTTGATACCCAGCCAAAACCACTGCTGCTTTTTTCGCAAATACCTGTACTCCAAATCATCTGATGAACCTCCAAAGGGGCAGTAAGAGTAAAACTGAATAAATTACCTGCAATGCGACTCTCCATTTTAGTGCCGGGCTTATTTACGTAACTCTTACGCTTATATGCACTCGTAATTTCTAAATCAATGTTGCCGGGAATGATAAGTTGCTTGTTTTGCGTGTGGTTAAACTTATCAGTTAAATGTTTAATCGCCTGCGGAATAAAATTAATATCATCAGGTCTTAAATA
>PDWI01006134.1_pt1 | contig 15223 bp, 11 predicted proteins | sample 1430891 | NCBI WGS metagenome assembly PDWI01 (sample SAMN01162508, study PRJNA174530) | Oral metagenome, whole genome shotgun sequencing project. | biome: Marine environment; feature: Marine mammal; material: Swab sample of the gingival sulcus; isolation source: swab sample of gingival sulcus... | reverse complement strand
TTCGAACCGCCGTAGACGGTTTTGCAGACCGGTGCCTAACCACTCGGCCAAGGAACCTTTTCTCTTTTCGTATGCAAAGAAACGACATTATTTTGAAAATTCCAAATTCTTCCCCAAGTTTCTAAGCCCTCAGAGCTGAAAAACAAAGCCTAAATCCCCTAATACAATAAAGCTAATGTAAGCTAATTCCTCTGGCTTAAGCAAGCAAAAAAATGATAGGGAAAAATGCTTTCTAAGACATCGATATAAATCGCTTATTTACAGAAAAATAGAGAACACATAGAAAAGAAAGAAAAAACTTTCCCATAAACTTCTGAAAGTTTAGCGCTAAAGTCAAAAAAGTTTTTAGGAAAAGTCATTTGAGTTTATGGGAAAACTTTTTCAACTTATTTATAAGGGGAATGAAAAGCTTTAGTAAGCTTGGATTAAAAGTGAGCCAATAGACATAAAAAAAGCGCTAGAACTGATTTAGTTCTAGCGCTGTCAATAGCTTAAATTAAGCTAATAACGTCTCAATTACAACTCAACAAGAAAGTGCTTTAGCGGACGGCGAACTTTCTTCATCGTTGCAAGCCAGTCCTTCTCAGGGTCAGAGTAACCAAGTGTAATCAAACAAAGGCTACGTAATCCCTTTTCCTGCAAACCAAGAATCTCATCTAACCTCTTAGGGTCAAAGCCTTCAATCGGTGTAGAACCAATTCTTAGCTCAGCAGCTTGAGCAAGCCCTAGCCCCAAAGCAATGTAAACCTGTCGTGCAATATGCGCAAAATTTTCCTCCGCAGACTGCATACCACAATAAACTTCTTTTAGTTTATTTGCATAATTAGTATAGCGGTCTATCGGCATATCACGCTCAAGAGCATTCTTCTCAAAAACTTTGTCAATACGTTCTTCCGTATATCTATCCCAACCTGCAAGGATAAGCGTGTACGAGCTTTCACGTACATAAGCCTCGTTTGTTGCATAACAAGAGGCAGCAACCTTCTCCTTCATATCCTTATCTGCGACAAGCAAGACCTTAAAAGGTTGCAAACCAGATGAAGTCGGAGCTAAACGCATAGCTTCGATAACCTTGTGAAGGTCTTCAACTTTCACTTCCTTCGTTGTGTCATAGCCTTTTAAGGCGTGTCGCCAATTTAGGTCTTCTAATAATGCCATAATCTTTTCTATTTTTCTAATTCTGTAAATCTAATTATTCTTACGCCCAAAGCTTCAAGCTCTATCTCAAAAGGAGCTAAAGAAGTCAGCGTTGAAACAAACCTATTTCCACGGAGCAAGTCCTCTGCTAAGAGCGGACTATTTTCCCTAAATGCCGTATGAGTAAAGAACTCTTTCGGCAGATTAAGCTCCAAATTTTGACGCTCTTCAGAGAAATTTGCCACGAGCAAAATATACTCATTCTCGTAATAGCGCGCATAAGTTAAACAGCGTTTTACCGCAAAAGTTCCGTCTTGGGCATAGTTAAGCCCATAGTAAGCCCCTTGATTAAAGGCTTTTTCCTGATGCACTAAGTTCAAAACTTGACGATAATCAGTAAGCAATTTGCTTTCTTGATTGCTCAGTTTACTGCCCTTATAACTATCGGACTGCAAACGCTGAAGCTTATCCAAAGCCCAGTAATCAAATATCGTAGTCCTTCCGTCCACACTGCTGAAACCTTCTGCCTCCATCGCACGCTCGCCAAGCTCTTGACCGAAGTAGAGCAAGAAAGGGTTTGTGCCACTCAAAACAAGGCTCGCCAAAGCAGGATAGCCCAGTTCTGCTCGTCCAGCAAAGAAATCCGAAGCTAAGCGTTGTTCATCGTGATTTTCAAGGAAATAGCACATTTGCTCTTGAATACCTTCTGTGCCTTGCATTGCTCTATCAAAAGCTAAAAGCTCCTCTTCGCCACGGATAATCGCACGCATCGTATCATACATACCAACCTTATCATAGAGATAATCAAAGCTTGCATTCAGATAATCATTATATCTGTGTGGTTGATAAATCTCTGCAAGGAAAAGTAAATCGGGATAATCCTTCTTGAGCTTTGGAATTAGCCAAGCCCAGAAAGCAGGAGGTACAAGTTCTGCCATATCACAGCGGAAACCATCAACACCTCGCTTAGCCCAATAGTCTAAGACTTGATACATCTTCTGCCAAGTGTCAGGGATTGGCTCAAAATGTTCCTGCTGACCATTTAGATAATCAACGCCATAATTTAGCTTAACCGTCTCATACCAATCATTTTGACTAGGGAAAGCAGAGAAGCAATCATTCCCTGTTGCTCGGGCAGGGTTTTCCTCATAAGTACTGCCCTCACAAGGTAAGTGCAATGCTTCATTAGGGAAGTAATAGAAATTATTATCCCTATCAAAATTTTGCTCCTGCTTGTCATTCGCACCAAAGTTCTCAAAGCCTTTCGGCATTGCGTCTGAACGATAAGTACGCGCTAAGTGATTAGGGATAAAATCCATTATGAAACCTAAACCCGCCTTATGCGTACGCTCTAGCAGTGCATCAAACTCTTGCTGACGCTTTTCAAGCTCATTTGCTAAAGAGGGGGCAATATCGTAATAGTCCTTTACCGAATAAGGCGAACCTGCTCTACCCTTAACAATCTCCTGAGGATCTGGCTCAATAGAGGCAAAGGAGCTTGTGGTGCTATGTTCCAAAAGACCAATATACCACACGTAGTTACAACCTAATAACTTGATATATTGAAGAGCCTCATCATCAAAATCGGAGAGCTTCCCTGAGCCATTCTCTTCAATTGTGCCATTTGGCTTTAAGTCTTTCGTTTGATTGCCCCAAAGCCGTGGTAAGACAGAGTAAATAATCGCCTTCTTCATAGCAAGGAATTATTTAGACTGATTGTTATTCTTGATCTCTCGCACATATTCATTCGGCTTGAACGTTGGCAAACTAAGATTAAAGAGAAGAGAGAGTGTACGCAGAATAATCACAGAGAAAGCCGAAAGGAACTGAATAAGCGGAATCGGAAGTTGAGTGAAATAAAGCAAAATTACATAGACTACACCTCCAAAGAGACAAGCCAAGGCATAGATGTCTTGACGGAAGATTAGCGGTTCTTCATTGATGAGAATATCCCGCGTCATACCACCAAAAGAGCCTGTTACAACTGCCATTACCAAACTTACCCACCACGGATAACCAGCTTCAAAGCTTTTTACCAAGCCCACTACCGCAAACAATCCCAGACCAATCGAGTCAAAGATAAAAAGCGAATAGTTCGCCTTAACGACTTGCCTTTTCAAAGCAATCGTAAAGCCTAAAGCAATAGCAGTGATAATCAGATAAGAAGGTGTATCTAACCAAAAGAGCGGAATATCTAAGAACAAATCTCTAACCGTTCCCCCTCCTACGGCTGTAACAAAGCCAACAACAAAAGCTCCAAACCAATCGAAGCCCTTTGTCGCCGCTAGACGGATACCTGATATCGCAAAAGCAAAAGTTCCAAGGTAATCACACCAAGCAACAAAATCATTATCCATCTGTGCTAAAGCATCAAGACTTATATCTATCATTCTTTATTAGGATAGTTTAATAAGATTCTTCTTCTGAAGGGAAATCCTTAGACTGAACAGCCTCGATATATGCCCCAACAGCTTCCTGAACAACCGCAGACAAGTCTGCAAAACGTCTCAAGAACTTCGGACTAAAGCTTTTATCTAAGCCTAGCATATCTTGCAAAACAAGCACCTGACCATCCGTATCAGCCCCAGCACCGATACCAATCGTCGGGATAGATAGAGCTTCGCTAACTTCTTTACCTAAGCTACTAGGAATTTTTTCCAATACAAGAAAAGAGCAACCTAAAGCCTCTAGTTCTTTAGCTTCCTTAAGAAGTTGCTCCGCATCTTCATTGCTCTTGCCTTGTAAACCATAGCCCCCAAGACTATTGATAGACTGAGGTCTCAAACCTAGGTGAGCCACAACAGGGATACCTGCAGAGATAATGCGAGCGATAGCTTCCTGAGTGTATTGGTCTCCTCCTTCAAGCTTTACAGCATCAGCTCCCGTTTCTTTAATCAAGCGTACCGCAGAGCGCACAGCCTCTTCGGCGCTTACTTGATAAGAACCAAAGGGCATATCTACCACAACGTAAGCGTGATTTACAGCACGAACAACAGAAGATGCGTGGTAAATCATTTGGTCTACAGTAATAGGTAGCGTTGTCTTATGCCCTGCCATTACATTAGCTGCCGAGTCTCCGACAAGAATCATATCAATACCTGCCGTATCAATAAGCTTAGCCATCGTATAGTCATAAGCCGTCAGCATTGAGATTTTCTCTTTTAATGCTTTCTTTTCTTGTAGCTTATGAAGCGTTACTTTACCTGTTATAACTTGATGTTTAGACATTGTTTATCTACTAATAAATTTATATTCCGAAAAAAGACGAGGGCTACCACTCTCCAAAATAGAAAGGGTAGCCTTGGATTCGTCCTTTATTTAGTTTTTACTTATCCTTATTCCCATTCTATTGTGCTAGGTGGCTTAGAAGAGATATCGTACACAACGCGATTAACCCCTCTAACCTTATTGATAATCTCGTTAGAAACCTTAGCAAGGAAGTCGTAAGGCAGATGAGCCCAGTCTGCACTCATCGCATCAGATGAGGTAACAGCTCTTAGCGCAATCGTGTATTCATAAGTACGTTCATCGCCCATAACGCCTACACTCTTAAGAGGAAGAAGGATAGCTCCAGCTTGCCAAACCTTATCATACAAGCCCCACTCTCTCATCATTGTCATATAGATATGGTCTGCATTCTGAAGAATTTCAATCTTCTCTTGACTAATATCTCCAATAATACGAATACCAAGCCCAGGACCTGGGAATGGCTGGCGCTTGATTAGATGCTCTTGCATTCCCATTTCAAGCCCTACACGGCGCACTTCGTCTTTGAAGAGTAAACGTAGTGGTTCAACGAGCTTAAGCTTCATTCTATCAGGTAAGCCCCCAACGTTGTGATGACTCTTAATGACTGTCCCTGTAATGCTTAATGACTCAATTACATCAGGATAAATAGTTCCCTGCCCAAGCCATTTAATATCTTTAAGCTTCTTTGCCTCTTTGTCAAAGACATCAATGAAGCCCTTACCAATAATCTTTCGCTTCTCTTCAGGGTCTGTTACGCCCTCAAGCTCTGAAAGAAATTCTTTTCTTGCATTGACTCCAACAACGTTTAGCCCCAAATGCTCGTAGTCTCTAAGCACATCTTCAAATTCATTCTTACGCAATAAGCCGTGATCAACGAAGATACAAGTCAAGTTCTTACCGATAGCTTTATGCAATAGAACAGCAGTTACAGAAGAATCAACACCTCCAGATAGAGCAAGAATAACCTTATCATCTCCAAGCTGTTGCTTGAGCTCAGCAACCGTACTCTCAACGAAAGAAGCAGGCGACCAATTACCTTTGATACCTGTTACGTCAAGGAAGTTTTCAAGCATTGCCATTCCCTCTTCACTATGGAAGGCTTCTGGGTGGAACTGTAAGCCCCACGTTTGCTCGCCTTTGATACGGAAAGCAGCAGCGGCAACATCTTCTGTACTTGCAATAATCTCAAATCCTTTAGGAAGCTTTGTAATCGTATCTCCGTGCGACATCCAAACAATCCCCTTCTCTCGAACATTCTTCATTAGAAGGTCTTGATGTCTTGTTTCAATCTTTGCACGACCATACTCTCGCGTTTCACAAGGCTCTACTGTACCGCCTGCTTGATGAACGAGACTTTGAGCACCATAACAGATACCTAAGAGAGGAAGCTTGCCCCTCAACTTACTTAAGTCTGTATAAAATGCCTTTTCGTCATAAACAGAAAAGGGGCTACCCGATAGGATAACACCAGCAATACCTTCGAGACTTTTCGGCACTTTGTTATAAGGCACAATCTCGCAATAAGTGTTCAATTCTCTCAAACGTCGCCCAATAAGCTGGGTCGTCTGCGAACCGAAGTCAAGGATTAAAATCTTCTCTTGCATAACTTTCTAATTCTTCAAATTTGAATTCATTAAGAATGTTCTCTCTAAGAGGCTAGCTTTTTCAAGTCAGACTCAATAGTCTAGAACGATTAAACCACAAAGGTAATAGAAATATCACAGAAATAGCTCTTTTGGATAGCTGATTTCTTCTAAAAAAAGTGCATAACCTTCGGCAGATGAGCCTGCGCGCGCGCGGTCTTTTGCTTCAATAATCTCTTTGAAGTTCTCAAGACCTATCTTACCACGCCCAACGAGGAAGAGCGTCCCAACAATAGCTCGCACCATATTCCTCAGAAATCTATCAGCCGTAATGCGGAAAATATAGCCACCCTCTTTCTTAGGGTCTTCCGTCCAATAAGCTTCTCTTACGTCACAGATATTTGTTTTTGCATCTGTATGTAGTTTACTAAAGCTTGTAAAGTCAGTATAATCAAGCAAAAGCTTTGCCGCCTCATTCATCTTATCAAAGTCCATTTCTTGATAAAGCTGAAAGCTTGTTCCCTCAGTAAAGGCGTCCTTCTCTTGATGCACATAATAATGATAAGTACGTGCCGTAGCAGAGAAACGGGCGTGAGCATCTTCCTGCATTGCACAAACGCGATGAAGCGCAATATCTTTTGGAAGCAAACGATTGAGCTTAAAAAGCAAATCTTCTGCTCCCTTCAAATCCAGATCCAAGTCAAGATGAATAACCATTTCGTGAGCGTGTACGCCAGCATCTGTTCGTCCTGCCCCAACGATAGGGCAAGGCTTACGCAGAATTGTCGCTAACGCCTGCTCAATAGTCTCCTGAACTGTCGGTGCATTTGGCTGAATTTGCCAACCGCTGTAGTTCGTCCCCTTGTAACTCAAATATATAAAGTAACGCATCTAATCGCTTAACTATCTTTAGGCTTTGGCAGTCTTTTTCTTAGCTGTCGTTGCCTTTTTCCTAGTCGTTGTTTTCTTTGCTGTAGTCTTTTTCGTTGTGCTTGCACGACGCTTACGACTTCCACTTGGAGGCGTTTCCTCAATAATCTTACGGCAATCCTCTTCCGTCAGCTCTTCGGCAAGCTGTCCCTTAGGAATTTTATAGTTAGAGCCTTCAAACTTAATATAAGGACCGTAGCGACCATCACGGATTTCAAAACCTTCGCCGAAGCTTCTAATTAAGCTCTTAGCCTCAGCCTCTCGCTTAGCTTTAATGAGCTCAATGGCATCTTCAAGGCTTGTATCTAATGGGTCTTTGTCTTTTGGAATGCTAACGAAAGCCTTCCCAACCTTAACATAAGGACCAAAGCGCCCAATAGCTACGCTTACCTTTTCGCCCTCATACTCTCCAAGTTCTTTAGGCAAATCAAAAAGTTTCAAAGCTTCTTCAAGAGTAATGGTCTCAAGAGACTGATGCGCCTGAAGAGAAGCAAACTTTGGCTTTTCTACCTCATCTGCTGTACCAATCTGTATCATAGAACCATAACGACCTAAGCAAGCCATAACGACGCGCCCAGTCTTAGGGTCAGTCCCTAGCTCACGAGAGCCAACGCGCCCTTTTCTATTCGCATCGGGCTTCTGAGCTAACTCAACCTCTGGGTGAAAATCTTTATAGAAAGTATCAATAACCCCTTGCCATTTTCTATCCCCTTCTGCAATGTAGTCAAACTCTTCCTCTACATTAGCCGTAAAGTCAAAGTCAATAATGTTAGGGAATTGCTCCACAAGGAAGTCATTTACCACGATCCCAGTATCTGTAGGCATCAGCTTAGCTTTGTCTGCCCCAAAAGTTTCTTTCTTAACTGAACGCTTAATATCTGAGCCTTCCAAGGCAAAGAAACGAACCTCACGCTCCTCACCTTCTTTATCTCCTCGCTCAACGTAGCCACGCGCTTGTATCGTTTGAATAGTAGGGGCATAAGTAGAAGGGCGACCGATATTCAGATCTTCCATCTTGCTAACCATAGAACCTTCCGTATAGCGAGCAGGACGCTGAGTAAAGCGTTCGTCAGCTGTCAGCTCCAAACGCTCTAAGCGCTCCCCTACTTGCATCGCTGGGAGCAATTTATTATCACTGCTAGAGCCGTCCATATACAGCTCAAGGAAGCCCTTAAATACTACAACTTCGCCCTGTGCAATGAATAAATACTTAGAACCCTTAACTGGAATTTCCACAGTCGTACGTTCAATCTTGGCATCAGCCATCTGAGACGCTAGCGTACGGCGACGAATAAGTTCGTATAGTCGTTTCTCTTGTGCCGTACCTTCAATAGTCGCTCTATCTGCATATGAAGGACGTATTGCTTCGTGCGCTTCCTGTGCTCCTTTACTCTTAGTGTGGAACTTACGAGCTTTGTAATACTCCTCGCCATAAACAGCCTTAACCTGCTTAGCAATCGTATTCATTGCCATAGCCGAGAGATTAACCGAATCGGTACGCATATAAGTGATATGTCCTGATTCATAAAGGCTCTGAGCTACGCGCATAGTCTGACCAACGCTATAACCTAAGCGTGAAGAAGCCTCTTGTTGTAAGGTAGAAGTAGTAAAAGGTGCTGCTGGCGAACGGCGACCTGACTTCTTACTAATATCACTGATAGAGAATTGATTACTTGCACATAGCTTAAGGAAGTTTTCCACTTCCTCTTCTGTCTCAAAGCGGTGGTTCAACTCCGCCTTCAGCTCCTGTCCCGTTGGCAACTGAAGTACAGCTTGAACTCTGAAAGATGACTTAGCAACGAAGCGCTGTATCTCACGCTCACGCTCCACAATAAGGCGTACAGCAACCGACTGCACACGTCCTGCTGATGGAGCAGAGCGACCAATACGGCGCCACAAAACAGGTGAAAGTTCAAAACCTACGATACGGTCTAGCACGCGTCTTGCCTGCTGTGCATCGACTAAGTTCTGATTGATGTCTCTTGGATTTTGAAGAGCTTCCATAAAAGCCTCAGAAGTAATTTCGTGAAAAACAATACGTTTACACTGCTCATTTTTCAAACCCAAAACCTCTTTCAAGTGCCAAGCAATAGCTTCTCCCTCACGGTCTTCATCGGAAGCGAGGTAAACCATATCACTTTTCTTAACTTCAGCTTTTAGCTCCTTAATCAACTGTTTTTTATCTGCCGAAACTTCATATTCGGGCGCATAGTTATGCTCTAAATCTATGCTAAAAGACTTTTTCTTCAAGTCTCGAATATGTCCGACACTTGCCATTACTTTGTAGCCTGTCAAATTGTTTTTCTTCAAGAAGCCTTGAATAAGCTGTGCTTTCTTTGGGGACTCAACAATTACTAAGTTTTTCATCAATATCTATCTCTCTTTTATACCTTATATATACAAGTTAATCTTTTTCAATATTCTTCACTGACGACAAAGTTAAGTTATTAAAATTTATTTCTTGCAATTTCTTGCATTTTTTTCCTCTAGCAAGGTAGAATTTAGCTTGTGAAAAGCATCTATTTCGTGAAGCTTTCGAAACATCTAAAAAAGTTTTCCCATAAACTCAAATGACTTTTCCCAAAAACTTTTTTGAGTTTAACGCTAAGTTTGAAAAAGTTTTCCGCTAAGTTTTTATGACAGCTCCAAATAGAAAAATAAAATACTAAAACAAAGGCAATTAAACAGACCTATATAACAACTACTTTTCCCCAAAAAAGGAACTCTTTTCATCGCAAGCAAAAAAAATAGGAGGAGGCTTATTGCCTCCTCCTATCGGTATTCAATAAAACTCTTTAGAGTAAAATTACTTACGAGCTTTGACCGTTTTCACCAAACTAGTAATAAGACTTGCGTCTTTAAGAGCCTCTGAGAACTCAAGGTCGTCCTCTACTTGGCGAAGAAGTTGAGGATTAAGCTCAACAGCTTTCGTAAGAGCAGTTTTCACACCCTCCTTATCGTTCTGACGTGAAGCAATCACAGCCTTAAGATAATAAGTCATTCCGTCAGGAGCAGCAATAGCATCAAGCGTTTGACTTGCCTTACGGTAGTCCTTACCTAGAATTTGAGCAACGGCAGCGTTATTGCTTGCGTAGTCGCCATATAGCTTCTGAGCCTTAGCATACTCTCCTTGCTTGAGATAAAGATAAGCAAGCGCCTGTCCAGCCTCTGGCACATCTGTTGTAGCAGCGATTAGGTCTGTTGCCTTTTGTTCATCGCCACGAGCGAGCAAGATTAAGCCTTTGTTCATCTTGGTAACGTTGTTCTCTTTCAAATCCTCAGCCTTCTTGAACCAAGTCTCAGAAAGGTCAAGATTTCCTGTTTTGTAAAGAACTGCACCAATATTATTATAAGCGCGATAATCCTTAGGGAAAATCTTATTGACAATGCGGTAAATCTTAAGCTGTTCCTGAGGATCTTTAACTAAAGTTGCTGCGTGAAGCAACTCTTCAATAGTAAGATAACCTGGGGCTCTCTTCACCCAATCTAAAATCTCATCGTCAGTCTTACCAATAATTTCGATATTGGCAACGAGACGAGAACGACGAAGCTTTGGCAAAATCTCGTCAGCAAGCTGAGAGAAAACAGCTGAGATATTCTTAATCTCACGCTCACGGCTCTCTGCATCAGGGTACATCTCTAGGACACGTAGCACAAGATCTTTGTCCTGAAGATCACTCGCTTCAACAAGCTTCTTAAAGCCTTCCCAGTCCTCTGCCGTATAATGCGCATTAATCTCTACATCAGACATTCTTTGCTTGCGGAAATCACGCTTAAGCACAGAGCGCGTATTCTTCTCACGAGACTCTGAAAGCTTTTCATTCAAGTCGCGAGTACCATCAGGAGAAGCATAAGCTTGAACCTCTACACTAACCTTTTGATTAGGCGTTTCCTTCGCATTTTGCACAATGTAGCGCCACTCTTCAACATCTTCTTTGTTTGCTTCAGAAGAACGAACGTTTGCTCTCTGAATTTGGAACATAATGTTTGCATCGTAAGCTTCCTTGATAACGCGTTGGAAACCATCAGGTGCAAGAGCAGGACTAATACCTCTAGCCGTAGCATAAGTCTCAGTCGCACGTACTCCTTCGGCAACACGTAGCTCTGGGAGTAGCTTCCACGATGAACCTTTCTTCACAGCAGGACGAAGATATAGAGCACCGCTCTTCATCTCAGGGATAAAAGGAATTGCAAAGTTAAAGCTTACATTCGCCCCTGATTGGTAAGGCACAACGCTATAGTTGTCAAGAGCTTTTTCTCCTTGGAAATAAACATCTTTAGCTGATCGCTCGCCTCCTGCATAACGAATGATAGGCGTAATGCGTAGAACAGTCTTCTTTGGGAAGCTCTTCTTAGGGAAATTCAAATGAACACTTCCCTGCACTTGATTTGCCATAACCTCAATAGGTTTTGGTTCTACATAAACTTGCTTGTTGCTTAGCTTTAAGCTCTTACAGCTTCCAAGCAAAAGCGTTGCACCTGCCAAGGCAAGCACCTTCAATACATTCTTCATTTTAATCTTATTTTTTTGAGTAATTATTTTCGTTGTCTTGTTAAACTATCTAGACATTTCGGACGACTAATTGTATTAAGCTTAGAAACAAGCTTAGAGACATCTAAGGCTGGGGCACAAGGATGTGAAGTTATCAGTGAATCGGAAAAACAAGGGTAAGGTGCAGGAGCAATAGGTGTGCTATCTCCCTCCAACAGCACTTTCATTTCTTCTCCCAAATAAACAATTTCTTTGGAATAATAGCCCGGATAATTAAAGACTAAAGTGTCGCCTTTTTCTATACCTTTAAGGATAAATACTCCATCATAATCTGCAACAGCAGCAGCAGCAGAACTTCCTTTCTTTAAAACCTCAACTCCTATTAACACACCCTCCTTGTCATAAACCTTGCCCCGACAGAGCACACCTTTCTGACAAGCCACTAAGCTCACAAGTGTGATTAGTAATAGAAAAATCTTTAAGTTACGTTTCATAACAGCCTATTCTTTCTCTTTCTTTCTGGCTAATAATGGCAAAACTACACTACGAACTAGGAGTAATACAAGAGCTAGGAACAAAAGCACCTGTGCAACGACAGAAGCTAGTTCTGTAAGCTCTAAGCTCTTTGGCTTGAAATACATCTCAAGCTTATGCGCTCCTTGTGGAATAAACGCCCCACGAAGCGTATAGTCCGTGCGAATAATTGGCACTTCCTTACCGTCAATCATAAGATGCCAACCCTTAGGATAGTAAATCTCTGAGAAGACAGCAAAAGTCTCCGTCGCACAATTTGCTGAATAGCTTGCCTTATCAGGCGTATAATTATCTAGTTTGATTGATGAGAACCCCGCATTAACTGCATAAGCCTCACTCCAATCTTTTGGCAAGTCATTGCGCTCAATGACAGCCGTTGTAAGCAAATCTTCACTTGAAAGAGCCGACATCGCCTCCTCTGCATCGCTTACGATAGAGAGTTTATTTACCAACCATACAGCACCAAAAGCCTCAGTATTCTTTAGAGGCAAATAGTTACCTTGTTGATCTCTCTGGATAATATAACGCGTATCTAGCATATTTAGTACAGCCTTGTTGCCTTTTGCAATCTGATGTTCAATCAAATCTTGATAACGGCTCAGCTTAGCTGCGTGATAACCCCCAATACTTCTATGATGAGCACTTGTCGTCGCATCATTAAAGCTATTCACAGACATATTATAGACACGGTAATGAGGGTCTCTATCTTGAGCAATAAGCTTATCAGCTTTGGTAATAGGCTTTGCCATTGCTTGGACACGTCCCATATCAACGAACTTATCATCGTTGAGATAACGCTTATCTACTGACCATAAATCAACAAAACTAATTAGAACGACTAAAGCTAAGCAAAGTGATTTATTGAGCTTGCCGTAGTAATACAAGCCACAAGGCACTAATGACAAGAGAATAATCCAAACCGAACGCCACGCATCACTTGAGACAACAGAAGCACGCAGGCTCTTAAGCGCATCAAGGACTTCCCCTGCCCCAGCTTGTGTGATGGCAGACTTAAACATCTCACTTTCTCTATCACTAAGGAAATCAAAGAAGAGATTTGGCACAAGAGCGATAAGCAAAGCAAGACCAAAAGTTACAGAGAGACTAAAAATCAGTTCATTACGATAACGTCCAATAAGTTCCTTTGGAGCTTTGAAGAACTCAACTAAAGCTAAGACTGCCAAAGTTGGAATGGTAAACTCCGCCACAACAAGTATTGAAGATACCGTTCGGAACTTATTATATAGAGGGAAGTAATCAATAAATAGATCACTCAACCACATTAAATTATGCCCCCAAGAAAGCAAAATAGAGAGCAATGTTCCTGCAAACAAAGCCCATTTGATCGGCGTTTTAACAATAAATAAACCGAATATAAATAGGAATAAGACGAAAGCGCCGACATAAACAGATCCCGAAGTAAAAGGCTGGTCTCCCCAGTACTGATTCATCTGAGCAAGAATGCGCTGATACTCAGGCTTAACCTGCGATATTAGTTCCTCATCTTGTCCCACATAAGCAGAAGAACCACCATAAAGGTTAGGAATAAGGAAGGTTAAAGTCTCCGCCTTTCCGTAGCTCCACTGCGTGATATAGTCTTTGTCTAGCCCACTATTCGCCTCATCTTTAGGGGCAAGAGCCGAACCTGCACGCATTGTTTGCTTACTATATTCGTAAGTATGATAGAGGTTAGATGCATTCATTGCAATCGCCAAAACGGCAGAAACAAGGAGCGTTAGTGTAGCAGATGTAAAACGTTTCAGTTCTTGCTTGCGTAAGGCTTCGACAAAGAAAGCTATAATCATAAAAGCAATCAAGAAAGCAAAGTAATAGCTCATCTGAACGTGGTTAGACATCAGCTGAAGCGCAGCAAAGAAAGTCGTTATAATCCCCCCTTTTAGATACTGCCCTTTATATGTATAAATAATACCTGCAATAGTTGGCGGAATGAATGCCAGCACCATCAGCTTCCAAATATGCCCTGCATCTATGAGAATGATAAAGTAAGAAGAGAAAGCCCAAAAGACGGCTCCAAGAAAACTTGCCCAACGCCCTAGCCCAAGCGACTGCATAAAGATAAAAAATCCTACAAGCATTGCGAAGAGCAACCAGCTATAGCTTGGCATTAAGTTCAGAGGAAACTTCAGCGTATAGCTGTCTTGTGCCAACTTCAACACCTTCAATGATGGATAAGAGGGCGAGATTTGATACATTGGCATTCCGCCAAAGAGGCTGTTCGTCCAATAAGAATGTTCGCCTGTTTTCGCTTCATAATCGCGCACATCTTGCGCCGTTCCACTAGCACCAGCGACATCTTGCTGGAAAAGGTCGCGTCCCTCCCAAACAGCAGGAGAGAAATACGCCAAACTAATCAGGGCAAATAGCCCTACAATCAAGGCATTCCAAAGCACGCCCCTCATCGGACATTTCTTACTTGTTTCTTTCTTTTCTTTCTGCGACATAGTTCTTCATTATATAATAATAGCTTCAAAATTACACAAAATCCCCTCATTCTACAAAGAATAGAAGCGAGTTCTTCTTCCCTTTAAGCATATCAAACTTACTTTGCTCTGCAACGTCCCCTAATTCCTAGCCTAAGAAACTCAAGTTCCCTTGGGAAGAAATTACAGTTTCTTTAGGGAGCAACTGATAATAGTCTTAGGAGCAGTTTTCATTTCACTCCGCTGTGTAATAAATTTCACAAGGCTATGTAAACTATTTCACAGCGGAGTGAAATTTTATTTCTTCTGAGAATCTTTTATTGAGTAACACAATGCAAGTCAAAATTAACAAGATTTGGCTGGCGTTGTTTTTTTTTTACATTTGCAAAAACTTTAGGACAAATAATAATTGAGGTAATTAATGATTAAAAAGTAATTCTATGTATGAAAGACGAAATTAAAAGCCTAGAGGTTTATGTACCTCCTCAGGCTGAAAGTTTTCTACTGCCCGAAGCTCTCAATATGCTTCGATATTTCTCTGCAGACGTCGGCGATTGGAACGGAAACGGCGACCCGCTAGAGGGCGATTGGGACTATGACGAAGACCTTGACGACTTCCTTGACGGAGGAATCGCTGGTAATGACGGCTACTAATTGAGTTAAGAATTAATAGTTAAGAGTTAAAAGTTTACTTCTTTTAAGCATTCGACTTTGAGCCATTCCCCCTGTGGAGGGGGCAGAGCCACGAAGTGGCGAGAGGGAGGTCGTATTCTAATTAAGAGTTATGAGTTATTTTGCCTGTCTTATACAGCCAACTCTTAATTCTTAACTATTAACTCTTAACTATAAAGAGACTA
>PDWI01006133.1_pt1 | contig 15224 bp, 16 predicted proteins | sample 1430891 | NCBI WGS metagenome assembly PDWI01 (sample SAMN01162508, study PRJNA174530) | Oral metagenome, whole genome shotgun sequencing project. | biome: Marine environment; feature: Marine mammal; material: Swab sample of the gingival sulcus; isolation source: swab sample of gingival sulcus... | reverse complement strand
AACCTTTTGCGAATTTAAAAGATTTGTTAAGTTAACGGAATCAATATTTAATTAGGAGTCTAAAATGGCTGTACAAAAAAATAAGAAAACCCCTTCGAAACGTGGTCATCGTCGTGGTCACGATACACTGAGTAAATCAACTTTATCAACAGATAAAACGACAGGTGAGCTACACCACCGTCATCACGTGACAAAAGATGGCTTTTACAAAGGACAGCAAGTCATTGCACCAAAGGCCGTACAAGAAGAAGACGATAACGAGTAGTCTTAAACTATTTATCATTTTTTATGACAAAAAAAACACCGGTAATTGCTATTGATGCAATGGGTGGCGATGCGGGCGTAGAAATGGTAGTTTCTTCCATTAAAATTGCCCTTAGTCAATTGCTTGATATTCGTTTGGTTTTAGTGGGTGATAAGTCAGCTATCCATAGTGCCTTAGTAAAAAATAGCCTAACTAACGATAGTCGTATCAGTGTTCATCATACTTCTGAGGTGATTCTTTCCGATGACTCACCTGCCTCAGTCCTGCGCAATAAAAAAGATTCATCAATGCGGGTTGCCATTGAAATGGTTAGCTCTGGCGATGCTGATGCTTGTGTCAGTGCTGGCAACACAGGAGCGTTGATGGGACTGGCTCGTTTTATTTTAAAAACGTTACCAGGTATTGACCGCCCCGCAATATGTACGACAGTCCCCAGTAAAGGTGGTCGAGTACATTGGTTAGATTTAGGTGCGAATGTCGATAGTAGTGCTGAACAGCTGATGCAATTTGCCGTGATGGGCAGTGCTTTATGTACGGTGGTTGACGGCATTGAGTCGCCTGAAGTTGGATTGCTAAATATTGGTTCAGAGGCGATAAAAGGTAATGAACCCGTTAAAAAAGCGGCTGAATTACTCAAAAATAGCCCGCTAAATTATATTGGCTACGTTGAAGGTAATGATATCTATAACGGTAATATTGATGTTATTGCTTGTGATGGTTTTGTCGGCAATATTGCACTCAAAACCAGTGAGGGCTTGGCTCGTTTAATTGGTGATGTACTGAAAGAAAATTTCTCACGTAATTGGTTAACGAAATTATCGGCATTGGTGGCTTTGCCTGTACTCAAACGTGTAATGGCAAAAATTGACCCCGGTCAATATAATGGTGCTTCGCTTTTAGGCTTAAATGGTATTGTCATTAAAAGTCACGGTGGGGCGGATGCTGCTGCTTTTGCTAACGCTATCCGTATTGCTGAATTAGAAGTACAAAAACAACTACCTTCACAAATTCGGGACTTGCTTGCAGACTATCAAGAACAAGTTGCAAAAAGCGAAGAGAAATTAGAAGCAACAGAAACAACTTAATAGGTGTTTAATTATGTCAGTACGTAGTTATATTTCAGGTACAGGGAGTTATTTGCCGACAAAGGTGCTGACAAATGCCGAGCTTGCCAAACAAGTCGATACCTCGGATGAGTGGATTTTTTCACGTACAGGTATTTCTCAACGCCATGTGGCGGCTGAAAATGAATCAACCAGTGATTTAGCGGAACAGGCCGCTTTAGCAGCTCTCGCCGATTCGGGTATAGCAGCGAGTAAAATTGATTTAATTATTGTTGCTACGACAACGCCAACACATATTTTCCCCAGTGTCGCCAGTGGTTTACAAAAACGTTTAGGTACATCTATTTGTCCTGCTTTTGATGTGCAGGCTGTTTGTGCTGGCTTTGCTTATGCTTTAGACATTGCGGATAAATATATACGAAGCGGGCAGGCAAAGAATGCACTGGTTGTTGGTGCAGATTGTATGACCAAAATTTTGAACTGGGAAGATAGAAATACCTGTGTACTGTTTGGAGACGGTGCTGGTGCTGTTATTCTCACGGCTAGGAATGATCATGAGGGTATTATTTCCAGTCGCCTTTACGCAGACGGTAAGTATAAAGAATTATTGTGGGTTCCTAACGGTGCTTCTTGGAAAAAATCTGATGAACGCATTGACAGTTATATTCAAATGTCGGGCTCGGAAGTTTTTAAGGTTGCCGTTTCTCAATTGCGAAATTTAGTTAATGAGGTTTTAGAGAATACGGATTACCAACCGCAAGATATTGCTAAGTTAGTTCCGCATCAAGCGAATATCCGTATTATCAAATCGGTGGCGGAAAAACTTAAATTGCCGATGGATAAGGTTATTACAACTGTCAATAAACACGCTAACACTTCGGCGGCATCTGTTCCTTTGGCTTTAGATTACGCTGTTAAAAATGGGCAAATTCAACGCGATGATTTAATCTTTACGGAAGCTTTTGGCGGTGGCTTTACTTGGGGTGGAGCACTCATCCGCTTCTAAAAAATTCTAGCCCAATTAGAAGTTATCTACGACTTGTATTCTGGGTGCTATTTCCCAATTCTATACCGTCATTCTGGTTTTCCCAAAAAACATTAAAAAAACTCATAACACGTTAACTCAATACTTGCAGTCGGTTAAGTTAATCGCTATGATTGCAGTTTTTGGGTTAGGCTATTCAACTGGGTTTCAATTTTTATCTTAGTTAAGTCTTTGTATTTTTATGTTTTAGATAGCTTGTAAAATGAATCAATATAATTATTTTTATAAATTTTTAATGGCTGTAGCTTGTTCTTTGGCTGTTTTTAGTGCTAATGCACATGGTGTTTCCGGTGGCGGATTAATGAATGGGTTGGCTCACCCCGTATTTGGATCTGATCATTTATTGGCTATGGTTGCTGTGGGCATACTCAGTGTACAAATTGGTGGAAGAGCTATTTGGACAGTACCGAGTACTTTCTTAGTCTTTATGTTGGTAGGTGGTGTGTTAGGTATGTTTGATGTGCCTTTTCCTGCTGTTGAGCTAGGGATTGCTTTATCTGTTTTGATTTTGGGTACTGCTATCGCCTTAGCGAGAAAGCTTCCTACATTAGTTGCTGTGATTTTTGTCGGCTTTTTTGGTGCTTTTCATGGTTATGCTCACGGTATGGAAATGCCAACCGTTGTAGAACCCGCTTTATACGCTCTGGGTTTTCTTTTATCAACTGCCGGGTTACATATTGCAGGTGTTTTTATTGGTATTATTTCTGAACGTATTTATCGAGGAGATGTGATTTTACGTGTCATTGGTGTATATATCGCCGCAATGGGACTTTATATTCTTTTTAAGTTATTATAGTTCGGTGACGCTACTGGTTATAATAACTTAGACTTTAAATTAATTGGCTTGAGGAATATCGTTGATGACACAGAAAAATAAAAATATTGCTATTGTTTTTCCTGGGCAAGGTTCACAATCCATAGGCATGGTTGCTGATTTATATGAGAATTTTTCAGTTGTTCGCGATGTTTATGCTGAGGCAAATGATGCCTTGGGTTTTGACTTATGGAGAATGACGGTAGAAGGTCCAATACAAACACTAAATCAAACGGTGAACACACAACCTGCTATGCTGGCGGCTGGTGTTGCTTGCTGGCGTGTTTTGCAAGAAACTATCGACATTGTTCCCAATTACTTTGCAGGACACAGTTTGGGAGAGTACACGGCATTGGTTGCTTCTAAGCAATTGTCTTTTGCGGAGGCAATTCGCTTGGCAAGAAAACGAGCTGAAGCCATGCAATTTGCCGTTCCTGAGGGAATTGGGGCAATGGCGGCAATTTTGGGCTTGGATACGGAGACTGTTCGCCAACGCTGTGCGGAAGTTTCTACCAATACGGCTAAAGTTTGGGCGGCAAACGATAATGCCCCCGGGCAAGTTGTTATTGCAGGGCACAAAGCGGCTGTTGAATTAGCCTGTGAGGCACTGAAAGCGGCGGGAGCAAAACGCGCCTTAATGCTTCCTGTGTCGGTGCCATCGCACTGCCCGTTAATGCAGCCGGCCGCCGATGCAATGAAAGAGGCATTTATGATGGCTCAGTGGTCCCCAGCCAGTGCCCCGGTGATTCACAATAGTGATGTGTCTGCTCATATAGATACGGGTGAAATTGTCACGGTATTGACGGAGCAATTAGTTAAACCTGTGCGTTGGGTAGAAACCATTCAATATTTTGCCGGGCAGGGTGTTGATACGGTTATCGAAGTTGGGCCGGGGAAAGTTTTGGCTGGATTAAACAAACGCATTGAGAAAACAATCAATGCCAAACCGCTATTTGATACGACAAGTCTAAACAACGTTGTTGAACTTTTACAAAACTAGATACTCATTTAATTTTTATATAAGAGGAAAAACATGGGCAATATGACAGATAGAATTGTACTGATTACAGGGGCAAGCCGTGGTATCGGAGCGTCTATTTTACAAGTAATGGCAAAAACGGGAGCAACGCTTATCGGTACAGCGACTTCACAAAATGGTGCAGATAATATCACGGCGGCTATTGAGGCAGCAGGGGCAAAGGGCAAAGGTATGGTGTTAAATGTTTCTGATGCGGAATCTATTGAAACGTGCTTAAAGCAGATTGCCGATGAATTTGGTGGTATTAGTGTTTTAGTTAATAATGCCGGTATTACCCGTGATAATTTATTAATGCGTATGAAAGACGATGAGTGGGACGATGTGATTAATACGAATTTAACATCGGTTTATCGTTTGTCAAAAGCAGTACTTCGCCCAATGATGAAACAGAAATTTGGTCGCATTATTAATATTGCCTCTGTCGTCGGTGTATCGGGCAACCCCGGGCAAACGAATTATAGTGCGGCTAAAGCGGGGATTATTGGTTTTAGTAAATCACTGGCGAGAGAAGTAGCCTCACGTGGTATTACGGTAAATACGATTGCACCAGGTTTTATTCGCACGGATATGACCGATGCTTTGCCGGAAGAGCAGAAGAAAGCATTATCACAAAATATCCCTGCGGCAAAACTCGGTGAAACTGAAGATATTGCTTATGCAGTGAAGTTTTTAGCCTCGCCTGAGGCAGGTTATATTACAGGGGAAACTTTACATGTTAATGGCGGCATGTATATGAGTTGATAGAATGACGGTACTTTTTAGTCTTTCTTGAATGAGTTGGCGATTACAAGTGCTACTCGCCCAAATGAGTTGGGGCTTGTTTTTTAGCAATTGTTCCCCATTTATCGGGCAATTGCTAGTGACAGATAGTAAAAAACATGGCAAAATAGCCCGAGTTTCTTTACAATGAGAAAGATTAGCTTTTTATTTATACAAAAATTGAGGAAAACACAAATGAGCAACATCGAAGAACGCGTCAAAAAAGTTATCGCAGAACGTCTAAGTGTTGATGAGGGTGAGATTAAAAATGAATCACACTTTATCGATGATTTAGGTGCTGATTCACTAGATTTGGTTGAACTGGTTATGGATTTAGAAACTGAGTTCGACATTACTATTGAAGATGACCAAGCAGAAAAAATTACTTCTGTTCAGTCTGCTATCGACCAAATCGAAGCAAGTATTGGTTAATTTTAGCGATTGATTAATTACGCTTTAAAAAACCTAAAAGCAGGCTAGTTTTCTAGTCTGCTTTTTCTTTAGCAATGATAACTGAAAAAGATTTTGAGGTAGATACATGAAAAAACGTGTTGTTATTACGGGTATGGGGGCAGTAACGCCACTTGCCAATGATGTCAAAAAAACGTGGGAAAGCTTACTTGCAGGAAAGAGTGGTATTGCAAGTATTGCCGCCTATGATGCCAGTGAATTGCCTGTGCGTTTTTGTGGAGAGGTCAAAGACTTTACTACTGATGGCGTTATTGAACCCAAAGAAGCTCGCAAAATTGACCCGTTTATCCAGTATGCCCTTGTTGCTTCGGATGAGGCAATTCGTGATTCAGGCATCACTATTGATGAATCCAACACCGAACGCACCGGAGTTATTATTGGAGCAGGTATTGGTGGCTTACCCGGTATTACGGAAGGACATAAAACTTTCTTAGAGCGTGGGGCAAGACGCGTCACACCGTTTTATGTACCACGTAGTATTGTCAATATGGCAGCTGGACATGTCTCTATGCACTTTGGCATCAAAGGACCAAGCCTTGCTACCGTTACTGCTTGTACGTCGGGAACACACAGTATCGGACAAGCGGCCCGCATGATTCAATATGGTGATGCCGACATTATGGTTGCAGGCGGCACGGAAATGTCCTCATGTGCCATGGGTATTGCCGGGTTTGCTGCGGCTAAAGCATTATCAACCAATAATGATAATCCCGTTGGTGCAAGCCGTCCGTGGGATAAAGATCGCGATGGATTTGTTTTATCCGATGCGGCAGGTATTGTGGTTTTAGAAGAATTAGAAGCAGCCAAAGCTCGTGGTGCGAGTATTTATGCCGAAGTCGTTGGCTTTGGTATGAGTAGTGATGCTTATCATATTACGACGCCACCAGAAGATGGCGATGGTGCTTACCGAGCAATGAGAAATGCCATAGCAGACGCAGGTGTTGATGCAGACAAAATAGATTATATCAATGCTCATGGTACATCAACACCATTAGGCGACAGAGCAGAATTCATCGCAGTAAAACGCTTGCTAGATGGAAAACTGGATAACGTTAAGATGAGTTCTACCAAGTCAATGACAGGGCACGCTTTAGGTGCGGCCGGGGCGATAGAAGCGATTTTTACCGCATTAGCTGTTAAAAATGATATTGCACCGCCAACGATTAACTTGAATAATCCTGAGCCGGAATTTGCCGACATTGATTTAATTCCCAATACCGCAAAATCATTTGAAATTAATTACGCACTATCAAATTCCTTTGGCTTTGGTGGTACGAATGGGTCGTTATTGTTAAAGAAATATTGTGATTAGCTTTATCTAATAACCATACTTTCATGAACAATCACGCTGAAGTATAGCGTTTTCGATTATAATAAAGAGACGCATAGGTGGCGTCTCTTTACTGTTTTTAACTAACTATTATGCCGATAAAAAGTTTAGATACACTAATTGATGTTTACCAATTGCATCGCCAATTTCCCGAAGCATTTCCTTTTTTATTAGAGTCGGTAGCAGAAAATACCAAAATCGGGCGATACGATATTTTGTTTTATCGTCCGCAGATGACGATGACTTTGGACAATTTACAAGATGCTGACTTTTTAAACCGTTTTGACCGAAAGTGGCGACAGTTTCAAACAGATGAAGATAAAAGTATTCCAAAGACGATTCCCTTTCGTGGGGGCTGGTTTGTCTTTTTCTCGTATGAGTTAGCCCAACAAGTCGAGCCAACGCTTGAATTAACTCAACCACCTTATCCGATTGCTTATGCAGCAAAATGTGGAGCGGCGATCGTCGTTGATAAAATTGAGCAAAAAACACACTTTGTCGCGGATTTGTCAGAACCGAATGCCATTGCAGACATGCAAAACTACTTGGACAGCATGACGGTACTAAAACAGGAAGGTCACTTAAATGTTGAGGTACAAGAGGACGAAGAAAGCCACTTTATTGACGGTGTGGAGAAATCCCGACAATATATTATCGACGGCGATGTCTTTCAAGTGAATTTATCACGGGGCTGGTCATTTGATTTGGCCACTGCCGAAGCAAATAAGTTATACGATAATTTACGCAAAGCCAATCCTGCGCCGTTTGCTGCCAGCTGTCATTTACAGAATGACGGTAGCAAAGTGTCTATTTTGTCTTCCTCTCCTGAGCGTCTTGTGTCACTGCGTGATGGCAAAATTGAAACTCGACCCATTGCAGGTACCCGCCCTCGTCATGAAGAAAAAGAAAAAGATAAGGCTTTATCTTCAGAACTGATTGGGCATTTTAAAGAACGTGCCGAACATGTTATGTTGATTGATTTAGAGCGCAATGATATTGGACGAATATGCCAAGCGGGTACGGTAAAAGTTGATGAACTGATGGTGATTGAGTCTTATGCCCACGTCCATCATATTGTCAGCAATGTTATTGGCAAAATCCGCCAAGGTATTTCACCTGCAGATATCATTCGTGCGGTTTTCCCCGGTGGCACGATTACAGGCTGCCCAAAAGTTCGCTGTATGGAAATTATTCACGAGTTGGAGAAAACTTATCGTGGTGCTTATACGGGGTCATTGGGCTATGTTAATCACAATGGCGACATGGATAGCAATATTTTAATTCGTACTTTTGCCTGTTATGATGATAAAGTAGAATTCAGAGCAGGAGCCGGCGTTGTCTACGACTCCGTTGCTAAACATGAACTAAAAGAAACAAGGAATAAAGCAAAAGGATTGCTTAAGGCGTTATGAAACGAGAAAATCATCGAAAATTATCAACAATGCGATTAATTATCTACGGTATCGTTATTCTTCTGGCAATTATCCAGCGGTATCTGCACTTAGGTATAGATAGTTTAATCGGTTTGCTGCTTTATGGATTATTTTTTCTTGCTACGCTGACTTTATGTAAGAGCAAGCGTCGATATTGGTTTGCCAGTAGTTTTTTGGTATTTATTGTATTGCTGACAATTGCCGTGGATCAGTATGCTTTTTTACTGGCAGGGGCGATGAAAACAGCCATGTTATCCATGAAAATGATGACGGCGGTGACCGTGATACAGAATCTTGTCTTTAGCCTGTATTTACTGATTTGTACGGGATTATTATGGCGGGAAAAGCGTGTCGTTGTCCGTTGGTTGGGTTTGGGGATAGTGATTTACTTTGCCGTGCAATTATTGCCTGCAACGTGGTTTATCCTGCAATTTATTTTTTCGGCCATCGTGGGATAAATGGCTTACCAGTTAATCACCGGTAATCAATTTGATGATAGCCTAACTCAATATGGGGACGGCGTATTTGAGACGATGCTAGCGGTCGGAGATGGTATTCATCACTGGTGCTATCACTGGCAACGTTTAAAAAATAGCTGTCAGCGGTTACAAATAAGTCTACCTGAAAAGCAAAAACTGTATCAGCAAATACAAGCTGAATTAAGAAAACAAGATAATGAGTTTTCAGTGGTGAAAATGATTGTCTCACGCGGTAAAGGATTACGAGGTTACCGCAGTTATCCCCATCAGCCTTGTTATGTTCAATTGGGCATTTCTCCCTATAAATTCAACACCAAATTTTATCAAGGTCTTAAGGTACGACTTTGTCAAACACGTTTATCTTATCAGCCATTATTGGCAGGCATGAAACATATCAATCGATTAGAATATGTGATGGCAAGACGTGAAGCAGAAGATGGACAATTTGACGAAGGTTTGTTATTTAATTACAATGAAGAACTTGTTGAGGGGTTGATTAGTAATGTTTTTCTGGTTAAAAATCAACAAATAATTACTCCTGATTTAAGTGGCTCAGGCGTTATTGGTACCATGCGGACGTGCCTGCTCAACCAGCTGCCCAGTTTGGGATATGAGGTTAAAATCGGTACTGTAAAGACAACTGATATTGTTTCGGCAGACGAACTGTTTTTAACCAATGCAACGAGTGGCGTTATGCCTGTTAGTGAGATTCCTATATTAGAAAAAAACTTCAGAATGACGGTAGGTAAGATGATACGTAAAAAATTGGAACATCCATGTGCAGCTTATTAAATCGTAAAGTTATTTACTTTTTTGCCGCGATTGTTATTTTTTTTGTGGCAATGGCGGCTTTTATCGTTTTTGATTATCAACGGTTTTTAAAAACGCCTGCCGTTACAGTAGGCAGCAATCTTGTTTTTAATGTTAAATCCGGTGATAACATTGGACGACTGATTAAAAAATTTCCCAGTCACCGTATTGAAATAGCCGCTAAATCACCACTGAAGAAGTATTTGGGGCGTTATTATTTTCGTTACTTTGCCAAGGAAAGCCAGTTAGCTGGACAGTTAAAAGTCGGGGAGTATCAGTTAAATGTCGGCATGACGCCGCCTGAAATTTTAGGCCTATTGGTTAGTGGTAAAACTATTGTCCACAAAGTTCGCTTTTTAGAAGGCTGGAGCTTTAAACAAATTCGTGCCACATTGGAAAAAGCTGATCATGTCGAACAAACGTTGGAGTATGTTCCTGATAAAGACATCATAGAACAAATTGATCCCGGCAATGCGACTTTTTACGAGGGGCAATTTTTCCCCGATACATATCAGTTTTCCAACTATGTTAAAGACTTAGATATTCTCAAACAAGCCCATCATTTGATGCAAAAAAATTTGGAAAAAGCTTGGCAAGCACGTGATAAGTCAATTCAATTAAAATCGCCTTATGAGTTATTAATCTTAGCTTCTCTTATTGAAAAAGAGACCTCTTTAGACAGCGAACGTAAACAAATTTCCGGTGTTTTTCATCGCCGTTTAGCCAAAGGCATGCGTCTACAAACAGACCCCACCGTTATTTATGGCATGGGCGATAAATATAAGGGAACAATTTATAAAAGCGATTTAAAACGAGATACGCCTTATAATACTTACACGCGTCAAGGATTTCCGCCAACGCCAATCGCTTCGCCTGGTATGGCTTCTCTAATGGCAGCAGGGCAGCCCGATAAGGGGAAATCTTTATATTTTGTCGCGAATGGAACAGGGGGGCACACCTTTAGCGATACTTATAAAGAACATCTCAAAGCGGTTAAGGTTTATCGTGAGCAGAAAAAACAGCAAACGCAACAAGCTCAACAGCAAGACGAACAAAAGAGTCCACAGCAAGATCAACAAAAAAACCAATAAAGGTCAAAATTTACCGTCATTCTAGAAAGTAGGTTTTAGTGCTTTTGCAATTTTTTCGGCAACGCTATCCAGTAACTCATAGCGTTTTCTATACAAACTTCTTTTTTTCGATTTGATGTTTTGTAAACTCTTTCTTTCGGGCGAGATTGGGATTTCATACCAATCATTACCCAAGTCCTTGCCGCCAATTTCGTTATAGAAATTATCGTAGTCGAAATTAATTTTGTGAAAGCGTTCAATGTGAATAAAGTGCTTCTTGCGGTGTGCTTGTATTTTATCGCCTACACCTAAAAAGTACTGGCAAGATAGATTCTTTAGCAATTCTTGCAGTGAGCAAATCATAAAAGCATTGGGACGCATCCCATGTAAGAGCTTTTGTGACAGCTTGAAGTTTTCTTTACTGACGTGTGCTTGAACACAGCCAAGTAGACACGTCCATTGGTTCTGTTCATTTTTGACAAAAGAAAAGGCAACAGAGGCAATTCGTCCGCCACATTGCTCACTTTCCAGCGTCAGTGCCAATTCGCCTTCTTTGCGAAATTGGTCGCTGTATTCTAATTTAAGGATACCGTGGTGCTGTTCATCAAGTGTTATTTCCGCAGCGATTAAATGACCGTTAAGTATAGTGTTTTCCAGTCCTTTTTCCTGTAAAAATGCATAACTTTCAACAAGGGCTTTAACTTTTTCTATTTTGCTCCACTTGGTTGAAATATAAGCTCTAAAGGGTTTTATGTATAAACGCTTTCGCTTTTCGGTAATATGTTTGAATTCATCAGATTTTAGCAATTGAAACCAATGATAAGAAAAAATCGGGTGCAATAAGGTTTTTAAAATAATTTTACGATGTTGTTTCTTTTTGTACCAGTCTTCAGAATTTTCAAACCCTACAGTTGCCAATTGAATACCTGTAGATAGCGTTTTAGGGAGATTTTTTATTGCGATAATTGGTTGGCGAGAAAAATTTTCTAAATTCATTTTGTTTGTAACTTGGTCACGATATTATGGTCGTAATATGATAACATGTTAGTGATTTTTACACAGGACAACTCATCTCAGAGTTGTTTATTTTTTATTCCGCTATCGCAGATGACGAGAGCAATGAAATTAAGGTAAGTTTAACAAATGACAGAACAACAGTCTTCAACGTCTCGTGGTGCGTTTATTACTTTTGACGGCATTGACGGTGCGGGAAAAACGACGCAGATTAACTTATTGGCAGAGAAACTACGCCAGCAAGGAAAAACCGTCTATATCACCAGAGAACCCGGCGGAACAGAGTTATCCGAGAAGATTAGAGAATTGCTATTAGCAACCCATCACAACATGTCGGCGATAACTGAGTTGCTATTAATGTTTGCTGCTAGAGCGGAGCATATTGCGGCGGTTTTACGCCCTAAAATTGAGGCGGGAGAATGGGTGATTTGTTCTCGTTTTACTGATGCCACAATGGCTTACCAAGGTTATGCTCGTGGTTTGGAGTTGGCGAAAATACAAATGATTGCTGATGTGGTTCACAGTGACTTTAATCCTGATATGAGTTTGTTTCTAGATTTGCCGGCTGAGATTGCCGCTCAGCGTCGTGTCGAAAGAGGTGAGATGGTTGACCGTTTTGAAGCCGAAGATATTGCCTTTATGAAAGCAGTACGCCAAGGCTATCTGAGTATTGCTAAACAGTTTCCAATACGTTGCCGAGTGATTGATGCCACGCAATCAGTTGAGGAAATGGCGACGGCAATTAGCCGACAAATACAATCGCTAGAATAATCAATAATAAAAATAAGAGGCTGGAATGACGGTACAAAAAGCAAAGTATCCATGGCATCACTACGCACTTGAACGTATTGTATCACAAGTGCGTGAATCTCGCCTGCCTCACGGTCTGCTCTATCGTCATCGTTCTTATTATTTTGATGAGGCTTTGGGTTGGGAGATGGCAAAAATTTTGCTGTGCGAGACAAGCACAGGCAATGATAATTGTCAACATTGTCGTTTGTTAGATGAGCGCACGCACCCGAATGTTTTATTTTTAAATATTTTTGATAATCCCAATCAGAAGCCTAAAGACAGGGTTGGTATCAAGCAAATCCGGGAGCTTGAGCAACAAATGTGGCAAACCTCAGTATTTGATAAACCCAAAGTGGCTTTTATCAGTGGCATGGATTTATTAAGCATAGGGGCTCAGAACGCCTTATTAAAAACCCTAGAAGAGCCACCGGAAAATGCTTTTTTTGTGGTTTCAGTAAAAAATATTTCACAAGTGCTACCAACAATTATGAGTCGCGTTCAACGTATTCGTCATGGAAAAATTGATCAAGATGGCCTATTACATTGGTTACAGCAACAAATTGCCAACACACCGATGACAGAGGCAGAAATCGGAGCAATCGCCAAATTGGTTGATAATGCACCGAAGCAATCACTACAATTATTGCGAGAACCTGAGACAGTTAAAAAACTCAAAGAGGAAAAAGCACGGTTTGCCCAGTTTTTATCGGGTAAAATAAACGTTAGCGCCTTGATTGAAAAAATAGATAAGACGAATATTGAAGAGCAACTAGCCCGCTATCAGCGTTACACTGAATCAATGATTCATTTTTTGTTTACACAGCAAGCTAAAAAAACAACAGATAAGCGTGTGAAAAAAGTCAATTGGCACGGTGTGTCTTTGCCTGCGCTGTATTTGTTACATGATGAGCTGGTACAATTGCGTTATTTAACACGGACTAATGTTGATATGCTATGGCAGATTAATACGTCTTTATCGACTTGGCAACATAAAATGGTTTAGGAATTTTTTAGTCATAATTCAATGAAAAATAACATCGGCTTTTAAAAGAGGAAAATCAAATGTTTATTGATTCACACTGTCACTTAAATATGCTTACTGGGCACGAGAAACACCCTATTGGCATGGAAGAAATTTTAGCGGATGCCCAACGTAATCGTATTGAAAAAATGTTGTGTGTGGCAGTTAATACAACAGATTGGCAAGGTATGAAGGATTTGTGTTCACCCTACCAAGAAAAAATTGTGATGAGTGCGGGTATTCACCCCTCCTATATGGAAGACCAAGATTTTGAGGCATTGGAAAAGCAGGCCAACGATGAACAAGTGGTTGCTATCGGTGAAACGGGACTAGACTATTTTTATTGTACTGATGAAGCGGTAAAGAAAAACCAAAGGGAAAGTTTTGCCAAGCATATTAATCTGTCAGCAGCATTGCAAAAACCGTTAATTGTACATACGCGTGATGCTCGAGAAGATACGATGGCCATTTTACAATCAGAGCATGCTGAACGAGGTCGTGGTGTTATGCACTGCTTTACAGAAACATTGGAAATGGCTAAGTCTGCACTGGATTTAGGTTTTTACATTTCTTTTTCGGGGATTATTACCTTTAAAAATGCTCAAGAAATTCGTGATGTTTGTCAGTATGTGCCAATGGATAGAATATTGATTGAAACGGATTCACCTTACCTTGCTCCTGTACCCTATCGAGGAAAAATGAATCGCCCGTGTTGGGTACAATATGTGGCTGAGCAGGTTGCCGATGTTAAGAATTTAACCACAGAGGAAGTTGCCAAGCAAACAAGTAATAATTTTTATCATCTTTTTCAAAAGGCTGTCTGACTAAAGCCACGTTAATTGAATTTTTGTGCGATGATAATTACAAAATATTATAGACAGTGATTATGAAAGTTATATAATAAACGGCGCAAAATTATTTAAAGTTTAACGAGGAGTTATTCATGAAAAGAAGAAGTTTTTTGAAAACAGCCGGTGCTGTTACGGCAGCGACAGCGGCGGGCGCAAGTATTGCTCATGCAGAAGATAAGAAAGTTTACAAGTGGAAGATGGTGACAACTTGGCCTAAGAACTTCCCTGGTCTTGGCACGGGTGCTAATTTCTTAGCAAAGAAAATTGAAGAGCTAACCGAAGGACAGGTTAAAGTCACTGTTTATGGTGCGGGTGAATTAGTACCGGCCATGGAGTCGTTTGATGCCGTATCTAATGGCACAGCACAAATGGGGCATGGTGCGTCTTATTATTGGAAAGGCAAAAGTGAAGCGGCACAATTTTTTTCAACCGTACCCTTTGGTTTAACCGCTGATGAAATGAATAGCTGGTTATACTACGGTGGTGGTATGGAGCTATGGCAAGAAGTCTATGATAAATTCAACTTAGTCCCCGCAGCTGCCGGTAATACGGGCGTACAAATGGGAGGTTGGTTTAATAAAGAGATTAATAGCCTAGAAGACTTAAAAGGTCTGAAAATGCGTTTGCCTGGTCTGGGTGCTGAGGTATTGAAGCGTTTAGGTGGTACACCGGTTACTCTTCCTGGTGGTGAAATTTTTACTTCATTACAATCGGGTGCAATTGATGCGACAGAATTTGTTGGCCCTTATAACGATATGGCTTTTGGCTTGTACAAAGCCGCTAAATTTTACTACTACCCGGGTTGGCATGAGCCAGGAACTACGCTAGAGTCCTTTATTAATAAAGGTGCGTTTAATGAGCTACCTAAGCATTTACAGTCTTTGGTGATGGCGGCAATCCGCATTGCAAACCAAGACATGTTTGCTGAGTATAATGCGAGAAATGGTAAGGCACTAAATGATTTAGT
>PDWI01006132.1_pt1 | contig 15230 bp, 13 predicted proteins | sample 1430891 | NCBI WGS metagenome assembly PDWI01 (sample SAMN01162508, study PRJNA174530) | Oral metagenome, whole genome shotgun sequencing project. | biome: Marine environment; feature: Marine mammal; material: Swab sample of the gingival sulcus; isolation source: swab sample of gingival sulcus... | reverse complement strand
AAAGAGTGCTGCCAGAAGCACCGTCACAAACAGATGGAATCGCCTGCACATGATTTCCCCTTTAAATTTGAATGCCTCGCCGGTGTTACCGAAGTCCGGATGTCCAAATCTTCGTTGAACCCGCTCTCTCCCCGCTTTGCTGCGGGTCCGGCACTTTCCTTCAATTGTCCCTGGCTCGGGTGCAATTCAATAATTTAGATTTCTGAATTTTTACCTCAAAAGATCAGGAAAAGTTCTGGGTTATTTTTTTGAAGACTAATTAAATCAGGCAGTTACAATTTTAAAAATTTATAATTGACGATCATTTTTGCCCTATTCAGGCAAAATCTAAATTATCGCATTGCACCCATATCCATTCATATCACCACCGCAGCCCCCATGCCGAATAAAGGCAGTGACGCATGACGGCCCCGCAGCGGTTCATCGCGGAACGGGCAGTTCGGATAAAACGCCTTTCAAAACCTCCTCCTCCGTCAGGCCCTCCATCTCGTACTCCGGACGCAGAACCATGCGATGGGCCATGACCGGGACGGCCAGGACGCGGATATCGTCCGGGGTGACAAAATCCCGTTCATGGAGGACGGCCCGCGCCCGGGCCGCGAGAATCAGGGACCGGGTGGCCCGGGGACCGGCGCCGGACAGAATGCCCTCGTGTTCCCGCGTGCGCCGGACCAGGTCCACGGCATAGGCCAAAAGTTCGGCCCGCACATCAATGAGAGACAGGCATTGTTTCAAGCGCCGCAAAACCTCCGGATTTACCACGGGCTGGATTTTTCCGGAATCCAGCAGGGATTCGGGCGCATCACTGCCCAGCATGCGTTTCGCCAGTTCAAGTTCCTGTTCCCGGTTCGGCGGCTTCATGATGATTTTGAGCATGAACCGGTCTTTCTGGGCCTCGGGAAGAGGATAGGTTCCCTCGTATTCAACGGGATTCTGGGTGGCGAATACCGTGAAATGCGGAGACAGCTCATGGGTTTCGGTATCAATGGTGACCCGGCGCTCCTCCATGGCCTGCAGCAGGGCGGACTGGGTTTTTGCCGGCGCTCTGTTGATCTCGTCGGCCAGAAGAAAGGTGGTGAATACCGGCCCTTTGACCAGGGAAAATGAATTTTCCTTTAAATTGAACACATTGGTGCCGGTGATATCCGCAGGCATCAGATCGGGAGTGAACTGGATGCGGGCGAAATCACAGCCCAGAATCCGGGCCAGAGTGCGGGCCAGAAGCGTTTTTGCCACGCCGGGAACCCCTTCGATCAGGGCATGATTCCCGGTAAAAATCACGATAAGGCAAAGATCCACCACTTCTTCCTGACCGATGATGACCCGGGCCGTTTCCCCGCGCGCCCGGACAAGCGCCTGCTTCAGGATCTCCAGATGACGGGCTGCCGACACGGTTTCCTCCGCTTTTCCGACGGAAGATTCCCTGCCGGATCTCTCCGGTTTCATGAGGGATCCGGCCTTGCCGTGTACTGCGGTATCATCCAGGCCCTCTTTTTTTTCTGCTTCCACCATATCCGGCATTCCTTTGGCGGTTGTTTCGGTTTCATCCGGACTTCTTCTTCCCCCCGCCGGAAGAAACGGCATCCGACGGGCGCGGGGGACGCAGCAATTCGCACATCCGGCGGAACCCCTTTACCGGATCATCCCGATACCGCTGTTTTTCATCAGCGAACAGGGCTGCGGCGCGATGTTCCAGCGGCGAGGTGAGCTGCTGCCGCCACTGGGAAATGCAGGCGTCCAGAATCCGGTCCTCCGGGATATGGCGGCGGAGCATTCCGGCCAGGCCTTCCACATGATCCCGGCCCGAATCATCCGCCGGATTCTCACCGCCGGTCCGGTCCGCCGGCGGTGTCAGGGGAGAAGCGCTTTTCCAGACAAAAAGAAGGGCTGTGATCATGAGACCGGCGGCCAGTCCCTCCAGCCCGTATCGGCGGCCCAGGACGGCCAGCCCGGATTGTTTGCGCACGCCGTGATGGGTTTCATCAAAAATGACCTCGTTTCCGGGACCGGCGCTTTCCCGGAGCAGCCAGTAAAGCAGTTTCGGCCGGCGGTGGCGGCGCATGGCCTCGTTGCTGAGAAGATAGGAGTCCGCCAGCAGCGTGATCCGTCCTTCTCCCAGTCTGCGCGTCAAAATGACGGCCCGGTCCCGGATGGCGTATACCGGAATCCAGGCAGGGTCGGAAAACAGAAGCCGGGCCGATCCCGGCCAGGGCAGGGTTACGGGCAGACCGGCGGAAGCGACCGGTCGGACGCGCCTGGCAAGGTCGCCGGAGCCATGGCGGGGATCTCTCCGGATCTTGATATCCTGGAAGGGATTTGCCGCCGTATCAGATCCACCTGGCGTATTCAGGCAATCCGGCGTATCCGGCTCTTCCCGCCGGGGACCGTCTCCCCTCCCCTCACCGCCATCTCCCCCGTCCAGTTTTTCCAGATCAGGATCAGGGGCAAACCCAATGACGAGATGCCCGCCCCGGGACTGGATTTCTTTCACCAGACCGCGTTTACCCCCGCTGAAATCCGGATACGGGCGGGGAGACATGCCGACAAAGAGAAGGGTCCGCCCGGTGCCGGCCGAAAGATGCTCCGTTGGCTGGTAAGAGCGGCGCACCCGAAAATCGGGCAGCAGGTCGAGGCTTTCATACAAAACCCGGCACCCCCTGGGATCTGCCCGCAGGGAACTGTACGCCGGAAAAATATCGCCCTGCCGAAAGCGCAGCTGAAACAGATAAAATAATCCACTGATGAGCAGGGCGGTCAGTCCCAGGGCCGCGATAAAATTCCGGCGGCGGCGCTGTTCAGTGAGCCGGAGCATGGCCGCCTCCCGAAAATGCCGCCGGATCACGGCCTATGACCGGCATTTCTTCCGGAAAAAGAATATCACGGCGCAGACGGTCAAACTCATCCACGTCCCGTTCTGTCGCTGGATGGCGTCCGTAATAGACCTGCTCGAACCGGCGGATCATTTCACCAAAGGCTTCTCCCGCCCGGGGGAAATCCCGGGTCTTGCGCAATAGCTCCGCCCGGTATTCCCCGTTGGATTTATAGAGCGCGATGCGGATATGGCCGGCATCGCCGAGCCCGGCCAAAACGGCCAGGTAAACAGCCCTCAGACAGAGACGCAACGCGCCTTTTTTCCGCAGTTCCGCAGCCAGGGCCATCCATTCGTCAGCGGGCAGCAGGGCAGCGGACAGGGACTCGTCCCGGGGATTGGGCCGCGCCACCGCTTTCGAAGCGGAATCCGGATCCGGCGCATCCGGGGAACGCAGGCGGCGGTACCGGAATACCAGGAAAAGCACAAACAGGCAGAAGCCCCCCAGACCAGCATACAGCCAGGCGCTCATCCGGGATTGCCAGTCACGCCCCTGCTCATCCCCGGCCCTGGAAGACTTCCGGGAAAACAGGCGAGCCATCAATTTTTCCATCTTGTCCAGAATGGGTTCAAACATCTCTCCCGCAGGCACCAGCACGGATTGGATCAGATCCCTGATAAATTTCCTCATGCTCATCAGAAAGGCGGGGGGTTCCCGGTCCTTATGGTCATCCGGCCGGGGAAAGCGCCAGGCGAATTCCGGGCGGCGGATGACGGTGTCAATGGCCTCATTCATATGCGCGGCCCGGCAGGCATGACTGGAAGAACAGAATTCCGGCCGGGCTGCGGCGCCGGAATCCGCAGCATGACCCGTTTTGGCGCCGCCCGCGCCGGGCAGGAGGCAAAGAAGACCGACCACGGCGATCACTGTCGTCCGCGCACGGACCTTTCCGAGACGGACCAGCAGATCCCGGCCCGTGCGCACTGCATCGATATGAAATCCCCGCCAGGCAATGGCGGCCTTGATCATGGGATCCACGATCAGGCAGGCCAGCAGGGTCACGGCGCTGAAAAAAGTGGTATTGAACATGGACCATGCCGACATGGAGGCGGTGGTTTCGGTTCCCAGGAATATGCGGCCCATATGGGGAAGAAAGAAAATCAGGATGGCCAGATTGATCCAGACCAGCACGTACAGCAGGGAAAAGACGAAAAGCACAACCGCCAGTTCCCCCTGGCGGGGCCGGCTGCGGATAAAGGCGGCGGACAGGATGGATCGCAGGGTGACCGGTTGTCCTTCCGGCGGCAGCAGGGAAAGGGTCATGAACGAGACCGCGAAAGGCAGTGGAATGGTGATCAGAACGGCCAGGGGCAGGAGAAAAAAACCGGCCGCCTGGATGCCTGCGGCATGCAGATAAAACAGGACATCGCGAAAACGGAAAACGGGCGGCGCGGGCATGGCACCCATGCGGGCGAAGAGCAATGTCATGAACCGGGACTGGGCGATTTTCATCCAGAAAAAAAATAGGGTCAGAAAAAGCGCCTCCGGAACCAGGCGAGCGCCGGCCCAGGGGCTGCGGCTCATATCGGCGATGAAATAAAGCAGGCCCAAAATAAAAGGAACGGCGCCCGCCCCGTACCATAAGAGAGATTCCGGAAAGGCCCGGAGAAGGGCCACGCCGGATTCCGCGGCTTCGAGCCCCTGTTTTCCCGCACCTGGCGATACCCCGGCGCCGCTCACTATCCTCCTCCCAGCATATGTTCGTGATATTCGGCCGGAATAAGGATCAGAAGGCACCCCAGCAGATAAAAACAGAACCAGACCGTGATCAGGCCGAAAATCCCGCAGATTCCCGGCGGAATGAAGCGGCCGGCGGCGCGCGTCAGCCGGCGAATCCGGCCCGCCGGCGCCGCGTCCGCGTCTTCCGGACCGGGGGCCGCGCTGCGGAGGCAGTCCAGACAGAGAACCCGCCCCTCATGGTCCGTGACGCATTCCCGGCAGAAAAAGCCTTCGCACGACGGACACCGGGCCGCCGCTTCCCGTTCCGGGTGCAGGCGGCAGCGCCGGGCGCGGATATGGATGCCGGCGGCGGTCACGCGGTCTCTTCCCCATCCGCCTGGGCGGCCTGGATCACGGGGGCAATCTCATCCATAATCCGGCGGGCATGGCACATCCGCAGCACGGAGGGCACCAGCTCCCGCCCCGCTGTTGTCTGGATGTGCATGGCGCAGGTCGGGCCGAGCCAGAGGTGACGCAGCAGGGCGACTCCCAGAAGGCCGGCCGTTAATAGAACCGGTAATAGAAAAAGATTATTTTCATCCTGAATCAGGCCCAGGATACCGAAAAGGGCCGGGAAAAAAAAGAACAGGCCCAGAAGAAGCGTGCGCCGGGAAAACGACATGGTGCGCCGGACAATGACAGCCTGGATATCCTTGAAATAAAACCGGCGATAGGATTCCCCGGCCACTGTTGTGTCCACGGCCATGAGGTGGTCCCGGCCGCACCACAGGGTCCGGACACTTATCCATTGGGATACACCGGGCAGCCGACGGTATCGTCTGCTTTTGCGCGGCGCCATGTTGACGGTCAGCAATAAAAACAGCACGACCAGAATAAACAGCAGAAAAAAGACCAGAATCAATGTCATGTATTGCTCCATCAGAAAAAAAGAACCGCAAGCCAGCCGATGATCTGCAGCGAACTGAAAAGGCCCGCCATCCAGAACCGGAATTTTGACACGCCCAGAAGGCTGCCGGGGCTGCGATAATGGCGGATGGTCAGGTACAGGGCCGCCGGGGCCGTGAAAACGGTCAGCCAGAAACCGGGAATGGGATAAACGGCCAGGGCAAGGGCCATACGGTCGTAGACCATCCGTTCCGAGACCAGTCCGGGCGGGTTATTTCCATCCTTGCTGCCGGATTTGTTTTTGCCGCCGGACAGGCATCCGGGACAGATATGCTGGTCGTCCACTTCCAGATCGCACAGGGAACACAAAAACCGCCCGCATTCATCGCAGGGCCGCAGGGCCTGTTTTCCGGGATGGTAAAAGCATCCGGCCTCCCCGGCCGACAGAAGGACCGGGGCCGCCTGACCCTTTTCTGCGGTCCGTTCCATGGCCGGAAACAGATATACGGTGATCCGGGATCCGCAACAGGAGCACCGGACCTCTTCCCGGCGGCGGAAAATGGTGTCCGGCAGCAGGGCGTCACAGGAGGTGCAGTTGAGCCGGCTGGTCATGGCGGGAGAAGCTCCTTTTGTTTTGCGGAAACAAAGACCGGATCAAAAGTCCGGATTGCCAGGCCAGCGGGAATAAGCTATAGTCCCGCGCCATCAATTCCCGTAAATTCCCGGTGGCATCTGTTCAGCAGCATCTGGCCAGCAGCATCTTATTGCGCCGCCGCCACTGATTTGGATCCGCAGCATCCGGCTTCAGCATACCGGCTTTGGGCTGTCAGGATTTTATCGGATCGCGCGTATTTTGCAAGGGCTTTCCGCGTCTGTTTTTCGCGCCCCATGGAGGCTTTGTCATGTGTGCATTTCTGGTTTCCCGTCGTGGTTCCGTACTCTCCATCCCGTCTCGCTTCATCCTGGCAGTGCTGGTGCCCGTATTTTCCGGAATCTGCTTCGTTCCAGCCGTTTTTTCCGCCCCGGACACCCCGGCAGAGACGCCAGCCGAAGTGACGGAACAGGCGGATGCCCCCAAAATCAGCGAAGACGCGGCGTCTCCCTTTCTGCCCCTGTCTTCCCTGATGGATCAGGCCGCCGTCGTGGCCAACCGGCTCTCCCTCCGGCGTCAGTCACTGGAGTACGGCGAACCGGACGCGGAAGAGAAAAAACGGCTGGAAGAGGAAATCCGGGATCTGGAAGCCGATCACATCCGCCTGATGGGGCAATTTGACCGCATCGCAACCGGGGTGGAGCGAAAGCAACAGGGCAGAGAGGAAGATGAGAAACTGGACTGGCGGGAAGAAGTCAGGAAACTGATCATGCCCCTGGTCACGGAACTGCGCCGTCTGACCGATCAGCCCCGGAAAATGGATGCCCTGCGCAAGCAGATTGAGGAACTCACGATCCATCGGGCGAATCTCGCCAAGGGCCTGAAAAATCTATCCGTTCTCCTGAATCATGCCGCTGCCAAACCAGTGGACGTGGAAGAACGGCTGGTCAGTCTCAAGGGGGAATGGGAAGCCCGGAAGAATCGCGCTGAAAACCGGCTCTCCATAATGGAATTCCAACTGGCGGAGATGGAGCGAAAGAAAGGATCGGTCCTGGAATCCACCCAGCAGTTCATCCGGGGCTTTTTCAAATCCCGGGGCCGGAATATTCTTTTTGCGATAATCTCCTCCCTCCTGGTCTGGCTGGCCTTCCGGCTGATCCATGCGAAGATTCTGATCCGCAGTCCTTTTCATCAGGGAGAAAATCCGGGATTCCCGGCCCGGCTCATTGACGTACTCTGGCAGCTCGGCGGATGGGCCGGCGCGGCTGTCGCGGCATTGGCGGTGCTTTACCTGTCCGGGGACTGGCTGCTGCTTTCTTTGGCCATCATCCTGATTCTGGCGGCGGCGTGGACGGCCAAGGAAGGCCTGCCCCTGTTCTGGCGCCAGATCCAGCTCATGCTCAATCTGGGCATGGTCCGGGAAGGAGAGCGTATTGAATATTGCGGGGTTTCCTGGCGGGTCGATTCCCTGTCCTTTTACGCCGTGCTGGAAAATCCCTGCCTGCGGCCCTCACGCATCCGCGTGCCCCTCAAGGAGCTGGTGCCCCTGATTTCCCGGCCCGCGCATCCTTCCGAGCCCTGGTTTCCGTCCGATACCAGAGAATGGGTGATTCTGTCGGACGGCACACGGGGCTGCGTGGTCAGCCAGACCCCGGAAATGGTCCGCCTGGAATTGCGCGGCGGCGCCGTGAAGACCTACAGCACCGCAGATTATCTGGGAATGGCGCCCCTGAATCTTTCCGGAGGATATCGTCTCAAAATCCCCTTTGGATTTGATTACACGGACCAGAAAACCGTCACATGCGAAATTCCGGAAAAACTGAAATCCTTTCTCGCAGACGGCCTGGATGCCGGCGGCTGGACGGAGAAACTGCGCCAGTTAAAGGTGGAGGTGACCTCGGCCGCCGCATCGGCCATTGAGCTGGTGATCATTGCGGATTTCACGGGCGATACCGCACCCCGGTACAACGCCATCCGCCGGGAGCTGACCCGCCTGGCCATTGACGCCTGCACGGCCAATAACTGGAATATTCCCTTCAATCAGCTGGTGGTGCATATGCCAGCCGGGACCGGCGAAAACCAGATCTCCTGATGCCATTATGACTGTGGACGCGCATCTGGAAAATGATTCCGTTCCGCGCTATTGACCTCCGGCGAAGAACTTTCTACTATCCGAAGATCTTTACATCTATCCCGGTAAATTCATCTCCGGATTCAATGTTATGCGACAGCCGGGAGATGACCTGGTTTCCGGTGAACCGATCTGTGAACATCCAACGCATGTGCGGATTATCCATGACCGACATAATCGAACTGAAACTCTTCGCCACCCTGGCGGACCGCCTGCCCGGAAATGCGGCGGCGTTTCCCCTGGAATCCGGAGAAACCGCAGGTGCGCTGATACGCCGGCTGGGCATTTCCGAAGCCGATGCCCGGCTGATTTTTATCAACGGCAGAAGAAAGGATCCAGCCACCGTGCTGCGGCACGGAGACGTGGTCGGCATTTTTCCTCCCGTGGGAGGCGGATGATGAGGCGCTCCGCCAGTGACTGCCCGGCGCATACCGGCAATACCGTCTCCCTGAAAAAAATCAAGGAAATGATCGCGGCCGCCGCTTACACGGCATCGGCGCCGGATGACATTTCCGGAGCCGGCGGAGACGGGCAGCGCCTGGTATCCCTCAGCGATATCATTACCACCGCGAAACGCTGCGATTGCAGTATCCGCTCCGTGGAACGCGCCGCGCTGGAACAGGACATCCTTCCGGCCCGTTACGAGCGCAACCGGTGGTCGTATTCCGTCATGGATCAGCTCTGTCTGCTGGAAGCCACCGCGGCCGTCATCGGTGTGGGAGGACTGGGCAGTGTCGTGGCCGCAGTCTTATGCCGGAGCGGCGTGGGCCGCCTGATTCTTGTGGATGGGGACCGGTTTGAGGAATCCAACCTGAACCGCCAGGCATTCGCCACGGCCGACGGCCTGGGGGAGGCCAAGGTGAACTGCGCCCGGCGCCGCCTGTTTCAGATCAATCCGGCGGTGGAAGTGACGGTCATTCCCGAATACATCGCTCCGGAATCCGCTATCTTCCTGCTGGAAGGAGCGGATTTGGCGGTGGACTGTCTTGATTCCATCCAGGACCGGTTTCTGCTGGAAGCCGCCTGCCGGGAAAAGGGAATCCCCCTGGTATCGGCGGCAATCGCCGGCGATATTGGTCAGCTGACGGTCATCTACCCGGAAGATCCGGGGCTGGAACTGATTTATGGCTCCAATCCCATGAAGACCGGAACGGATGGGATGGATGCCCGGCCGCGGCGGTCCCGCCCGGATCACCACCTCGGCGTACTGGCCCAGACCGCCGTATGCGTGTCGGCCCTGGAGGCATCGGAAGCCGTCAAAATCATCCTGGGCCGGGAGAAAACCTTGCGCGGCAAGCTCCTTCTTGTGGACCTGGGCAAAGCTGAGTTTCAGACGATTCATCTCTACTGACGCCTTTTGCAGCCTGATGGTGTACGGGACAAAAAAACAGACCGCCGGTATCGGAATTGTCCGATACCGGCGGTTTTCGTCTGGATATTATTCTGGATATTATTCTGGCGGCGCATAAAATCCCGGGATACGCCGGAGCGCCCTCCCCGGTGATTACCAGTTATACAATTGGTCGAGCTGTTCGTCCGGCACGTCAAAGACCACGTTATGGGGCGCCAGTTGTTCCCGCTTGAAATAATCGGGCAGGCGGTCATCCGCAGCAGTGAAACCGGCCCTGGCATTGAATTCCCGCTCCGTGGTCAGGATCTGCCTGCCCAGGGCCACCACGTCATCGCCCGTCATGTTCAGGTTATAAAACCCGTTGATGCTCTGGACCATGGCGTCAAAGGTCTCGGGCTGGTCCAGAATGGCGAAGGCGATGAACAGGCAGTACCCGGTGGCGTCCAGGGCTGCCGTTGCGATCTGGAGATTGCGGCTGAGCTCCACCTGTCCCTCGGGACTCAGGGGATCCACATCGCCGCCCACCTTGAGAATATTGGCGGTCACAGCATAGCCGGCGGTATGGTCCGCGCCCTGGGTGGTGGTGGCGTAGGTCACCCCGATTCCCTTGACCGCACGGGGGTCATAGGCTGGCATGGCCTGACCTTTTACCACCGGAGCCCGCTCCAGCCCGAAGGCCCGGGCCGTGAAGGCGGCGCCGTTTCCCAGGATCCGGCCCAGGGGTGTGCCCTTGCCGACCTCATCCCTGACCAGGCGGATGGATCCCTCTCCATCGCCAAAGGGCAGCAGGCCGGCTTCCATGGCAACGGCGATGGTGGCGCCCATCTCAATGGTATCCAGGCCCAGATCATCGTCAATACGGTCCAGGATGGCAATGGTGTCCAGGTCATCAATGCCGCAGTTGGCGCCGTGGGCCCATACGGTTTCATATTCCGGCTGCTTGCTCACATAATTTCCGTCCTTGTCCACAAAAATACCGGAACAGCGGATGGCGCAGCCCCGGTGGCAGCCATGGGTCGGATTGCCGCCGCGGCTTTTTTCCATTTCAGCCTGGACTTCACCGCAGATTTTTGCGGCGCCCTCAAAACGGCCGTCCGAAAAATTGCGGGTGGGCAGACCGCCGGCTTCGTTGAGCAGATTCACCAGGACATTGGTGCCGAGGGCAGGCAGTCCCTCGCCTGTGACCGCATGCTGCCGAAGGCCCTTGATAAATGTTTTATTGGCTTCCCTGAACCTGTCCGGATCAGCGGGCTTGCGCGTGGCGCAGCCATGGTCATCAAACAGGATGGCCTTGATTCCCTTGGATCCCATGACTGCGCCCACGCCGCCGCGTCCCGCGTGGCGGGTGGGACGGAATTCCGGATCGGTCACCGCAATGGAGGAAGCGCACAGTTTCATTTCCCCGGCCGTGCCGACGGAAATCATGGCGGTCAGATTGCCCCAGGCGGCCCGTGCCTTTTCCACGGTAGCGTAATTGCCCAGGCCCTTCCATTCATCCGCCGGCAGCGCTTCCACCCCGTCCGTGGAAATCCGGATCTGCCAGAGGCGGTCATCTGCGGGTTCTCCCTCAATGATGATGGCGGCATAACCCAGCCGGGCCATGACCTGACCGGCCTGGCCCCCGGAATTGGCTTCCTTGATGCCCCCGGTAAGCGGGCTTTTACACCCGATGGAAATACGGCCCGAGGTGGACGCGGCGGATCCGGCCATGAGCCCCGGGGCGATAACCAGTTTGTTTTCCGGCCCCAGGGGATGGCAGCTCGCGGGCACTTCCTTTCCCACTACGGTGGATGTCATGGCGCGGCCCCCAAGGCCCGCATACACGCCAAGCTCCGTTGTCTCAAGTACCGGGCCATCCTCGTGGCCCAGCCTGATGCGCAGAATTTTATCCATGTGCTTATCCCTTCTCCTGCGGTTCTCCGCCGGGCGTACGCTTGATACGCCCGGACCGGTGAAGCCCCGTGGGCCGGTCTCCTGTTCCATTTTATCATCCCCAATGGAAGAACCATGTCCATGCGCCGTTAAACCGCCGCATCTTGCGTCTGCCGGTTCTGGTCAGGATCGCCCGGTTTGAAGACCGCAGAAAAAAAACAGTGTGTAAAATACTCCGGATAAATTACGGACCAGAAGTCCGCCGGATCAGCGGCATGTCATTCTTTTTCAATTCCATCCGCTTGATTTCATAAGAATTTTTATGATCCCTTTTTCCTGAAAAGTCAACTATATTTCACCACGCCCCCGTCTTCCCGTTTTCCGCGCCTCTTTGTGCGGAGAACCCCTTTTTTTCATTTCATCCGACGGCATCTCATCATCAATAAGCATGGGGTCAAACCGGATGGCCGACAGATGATCTTTCCCCAGCCTTCAATGGCGCCGCCATATCATTCATCCTTCCAATTGCACGATATCCGCTCCCTGGGGGATATCAAACTGAAAAACGGCGTCATCAATCTTCTGATCAAACTGCTGGTGCAGCAGGTCGATGACGGTTTCATCGCCGTAGGTGTTCACCGTGATGATCCGCTCAATGGATCCGTTTTTTCCGGACACTTCCAGACGGACTTCCGCCAGGTCAGCCCGTTCTTCCCTGGGAACGAGCCGGAGATGGATGCGCCCGGATTCTCCTGTTTCCGCGCCGGAGGAGGCCCCTTCACCGCCGGGAACCGGCCGGGACGGGCGGGTCACCGTGAAGCTCTTCCGGATGAGCTGGATATCCGATAGAAATCCGGCGCCCCTGCCGTCTCCGAAATAAGTCGGTGCTTTTCCGGTCATGACCTGGTTATCTGACGGCCGGAAAATCCACAGGGTCTTGCCGTCGGTCAGGATGACCTGGGGTTCGGGAGATTCGTATTCCCACCGCATGCGGCCCGGCCGTTTGATAAACACCTTGCCCTCCGCCGTATCGGTGATGTCCATGGCTTTTATGGTGGATGTCTGGGAAAATCGGGCTGTCACCCCTGATCCGGCATACCGCGTTTCAATCCGTGTCAAAATGGCCGAGATCTCACCAGAATCCGCTTCCTGCGGCTGGTCCGCCGGCGCGGCGTCCGCCTCCCCGGATGCGGCCGCTGCCGGAGGCCCGGCAATGAAGAATCCAATGAAAAGCCCGGAGATAAGAACCACCGGTCTCAGAATCGAACAGGCACGGCCCAGGAACGGACGCTGCCTCCCCCGCTTTCCGGCGCACTCCACGGCGGGAGGCGTCCGGTCTTTTTTCCGGTACGCCATCCAGTCTCTGATCCAGGCCATTGATTGATACCAGGATAAACTATACACAGATAAAATACACATAATTTTTCCCATGATTCACTCCGCCATCCGGTCCATGAGTTCGTCTTTTGAGCGTATTTCCATGTTCTGCTCGATAATATCAAAGGATTCCGTCCGGTGAAAAACCGCCATGGCGATGCGGTCGATCAGATCCATCTGGCGGCGGGCGTCTTCCTGGTCGATATACAGAACCCGCACACCCTGCATCATCAGGGTCTCCATGGTGGATTTCTGCAGCTGCCTGTCCAGCCGTCTGGCCTGGCGCAGCGCCTCGGAAAGCCTCCGCTTCCGGGTCATCAGGGCGGAGTAGATATTGCCGCTTTTTTCCGCTTCGTCCAGCAGGCCCAGGGCAAAGGAAAAGAGTTCGGGCAAATCCGTCTCGGCACCCAATTCCTCGATGAGGCGGGCCAGAAAACTGGCGCCGCCCGCGTTCCAGGGCCGCCGGGCCGTGCGCATCCGGACGAAGAGATCCGTTGCCACATCTTCGGAAAGCCGGTCGGTTGCGGCTTCGCGGGTGCGTTCCGGAATTTCGAAATCCGGATTCAGTCGGGACAGGAAACCGCCGGCCGCGTCTTCATCCATGCGGACCGTTGTTTCCCGGTCCCCCAGAAACAGGCGGACGGCGACGCCCTCCCCTTCCGGCGCGATCCGCTGGGCCAGTTCCGGCAGATCGTCGTCTCCGGGCGCGGCCTCCTGAATGGCGCTTTCCAGGGCCAGGCGCATCCGGTGATCCGGAAAAAAGGTCAGTTCCAGCAGTTCCTCGCCTTCGGCGGCGTCGGGTTCGGCGGCCTGGCGGATCAGATTCAGCTGGTCTTCCGCCTCGTGAACGCCACAGGCGGATTCAATGAAATGGCGGACGTCGTTGTCCAGAACGACGCCGTCCCGGAGACGGGCGATGATGTCGTCCGCCAGACGGACAAGCGCAGGGGAAAGGGACATAAATTATTTTCCTTGCAGACCGGTCAGCAATCACAGGATGGGAACGCTCATGACGCGATAGCGCCCGGCCAAGGCGAGCCGGCACGCGGTTTTTCGCCCCGCAGGCACCGCAGCGCAGAAGACAGGCGGGTTGCGTCATTTTGAGTTTCTTCCGAATTTACTGGTTAAAGCAAGCACTTCCTCTTCCGGTAATCCTGTTTTGCTGGATATTGTTTTTACATCAAGAACGTCAATCAGATTTTTTGCAATTTCTACCGCCTTGTTTTTTTCTCCTTTCTTGATGCCTTTCTTTATTCCTTTCATGACGCCAATCGTATATGAAGATTCCACCATGCTTGCCTGATAATGAAGGTCATCTCGATATCTTTCATAAGCAAGGCGTTCTTTCTCAGACAGTTTTAAAATGTCAAGTTCCTGTTTGGCCCTCTTCAGGCCTTTGGCATTAAAATCCTCTTTTATCTCTTCATTTTTCAAAAAGTATATCCACTCATCCAGTGTATTTCTGGCGGCATCATCGAAGTTATTCACTTTTATCAGATAATACTCAGGAAATATCTCATGAACTTTATCTCTTTTGAATAATGCCTGCTGTTCTTCGGACAACTGCAATAATTCCTGATCATGCAATCCCCTGAACCGGGTCGAGCCATGATACACATAATCATTGCCCAGCCCCAGATTGAAATACAGTATATTTACCGATACAAGTTTGACGATTTTGGAGTAGGGATCGCTTTCATTAACATGTTCGGTTATCGCTTTTGAAGTACCATAAAGAATTCTTTGCAGGTAGTCAAATTCCCGCTCATATTGAACCTCAATGATAATGATTTCGCCATCCTGATTTTTGACCTTCAGATCGACACGATTGAACTTGTCCCGATAATCTTCCTTGTTACTTTCGCTTTCCAGAATTTCAATGATATGGATGTTCTCGTTCAGCAGTTCACTGAGAAAGCCTTCCAGAATCTCAAAATTGGCCTTGCTTCTCAAAAGTTTTTTCAATGCCCAGTCAAAGCTGATCAATCTTCGTTTTGACATGGCTGCCTCCATAATCTTATAATCAAATTTAATCCATATTTATTGCAGTTATGAAGCCAGACAGCAACTTCTCAATAGCACCGGGTAAATAGCCAGTTTTTTTACGCGGCGAAAGGCAGTTCAACAACCCGCTCAGATGGATACCATTTCCTGCAGATCTGAGGTAACAGATCTCCTCATAACCTCAAGCAATTGAAGCACCAAAGGCGTTTTGCTTCAGCCGGAACTGATTTAATGAGATTGGGAATGTTCATGCTTTATCTATACCAAATTTGGACACGAGTGACAAGGGGTTTGCCCGGAGCTGTTGAGAAGTTGCGCTATGTTACCCGACAGTCAGAAGTTCTCAGGAATTTATTTTAATAAATATCATAATTATTACTGCTTTGTCAAGATAAGAATTTACAATCTGCCCGCAGTTTGATATAAGATGGATTTACAAATTATAAAATAATAATGAGGTGTTATGAT
>PDWI01006131.1_pt1 | contig 15231 bp, 8 predicted proteins | sample 1430891 | NCBI WGS metagenome assembly PDWI01 (sample SAMN01162508, study PRJNA174530) | Oral metagenome, whole genome shotgun sequencing project. | biome: Marine environment; feature: Marine mammal; material: Swab sample of the gingival sulcus; isolation source: swab sample of gingival sulcus... | reverse complement strand
TAATTTTTCTATCTTAATATCCAAAAAATCCTCTAGAAAACGACGTGCAATATCTAAGTCCGAAAAAACTTTCTTGAAAAATCTATCGTAGTTTAATGGAGCAAGATACATGGCTATACTATAATTAAGATTATTTACTTATGCAAAGGTAAGATTTTTTTGTAAATAGAGGAAATTTGAGATGAGTTTTTTATTATAATATCTTTCTCTAAATTAAATAAAAAGAGACTATTCTAAAAGTATTTCTTATAAAAACAAATTACTAAAATCACCTAGAGTTTTAAAAAACTAAGTGTTTTATATAATTGTTACTTTTTGAACAGTCTCTTTTATAAATTAATGAAATATATTATTTCAATTTATAATACATATTTTAAATTAATTTTACTCATTGTAAAGAGCTTTAATTTCATCTTCGTTTAAAACTGCCATTTTATTTTTTTTAATGGCAGGATAAATGTTTGAATTAATTTATCGTTTAGAGTGTTTTCTTAATGTAATGAGTATATAAAATCCGAATTAATATTTAATTTTAAAATTATCCATATATTGCTTGTGTCCCGTCCACCATCCGTATGAATTGAAGTGTAAAGTGAAATTTTTAGAATTACTAAAATCAATATTTAAGTCTCCATTATAAATAAGTTTATTATTAATATAGTATTTTATATTTTTAGTATTTTTATTAATTTCGACTTTTTCCTTAAACCATTTGTCAAAAATTGAAGAATGTAAAAAAATACGTTTCTTATTATATTCCAAATAAATACCATCTAATAATTTATCATGATACCCCCCATCATAATACTTTGTTTTATTATATCTAATAACAAACACTTTTTCATCATTTGTTTTTAAAAAAACATTTCCATAATACCAATGATGCTGATAAAGTTTTGAATGCAAAAACACATCTCTTTCAAAAGTTACCACATTCTTAAAAGGACAATTTTTACTTTTTAAGGTTGTTCTTTTATCTGTTTTGTTTTGTTCAATTTTCATAACCCCATTTTCTTCCTTTATATCAGCACCAGTGCCGTCAACCCATTTGTGCCAAAATTCGTTATTAAAATTATTATCATCAAAATTATCTTCAAAAGACATTATAGTTATTTGTTCAACAGTTACTATAATATCCTTAGTTTGATTTGTTTTTGTATCTGTTATAGTTATTGTTGCAGAACCTTCTGTTAAGCCATTTATTTTTATATTGTTGCCGTTTATGCTTACAGTAGCTATGTCAGTATTATCGCTGCTTGCCGTGTATGTGCCGCTGCCTGCTGTTATAGTTACTGTTTGAGTTTCATTTTCTTTTAAGGTTATATTGTTGGATGAAATGTTTAAAATATTATCTTTTTTTATAGTAAAAGAAAACTCTTCACTTTTAACACTAACTTTACCATCATTAGATTCTATTAACCACTTATATACACCAGGTTGTAAATTATTTAACACATAAGATGTTTCAGTACAATTAGTTTTAATTGGAATAAGTTCTGATGAATTTGTTTTTGATAAATAAATAGTATATTTTATATCATCGTTATCTATATCAGTGCTTTTATTCCAATTAAGTGTTAAAGGAATTCCTACTATACTATTATTTTTAGGAGTTAATAACAGAGGAGTTGTTGGTACTTGATTTCGTTTAATTTTTAACTTCATTGAAGATTGATTATTGTTATTGTCTTTAACAATAACTCTAATATATTGCCCACTAAAAGAATTTCCTAAATTAACTGTTATTTTTGTATCTATTTTTGCTGTATTATTTTCTTTTACAATAGTTGGATTTTTGAAAGATACATCTTTAGCTATTTCTAATCTATAATAAAGTTGATTATCCGATTTATCGTTATCGTGTAATATAAATGACACTATAGATTTTTCCTCATCATAATTGAATGATTTTATTACCGGGATATAATTAGAAACCACTTTGCCGGGAGTTGAAAAGGATATTTTATCGCTCTCGTTATCAAATTTATCATTTTTCACCTTTACATTTACAACATAAGCTTTTCCTGCTTCTACATTTATAAATGTAACTAAGTTAGAATTGTTTATTTGTTCGTCAACAATATTACCTTGACTATCCCATAAAGAAAAAATAAATTGTTTTGTTCCTTTCACTTCCTCAGCTTCTACTTTTATATTACAATATCCTTGTTTTGTAATTTCACCATAACAAACTGCACCTTCCTGAGGACTTAATATAATAGGTTTTTCTAAGGGTATGGGTAATTCTTCGGTTCCTACATTACAGGATATAAACCCTACCATTAAAAATATATTTAAAACACTTATTATTATTTTATTTTTCATTTGTTTATATTTTTAAAATTTAAGAAGCGATATAAAATAAGCTTCACAAATATTTTTTAACTTATAAAATATTATTGAACTGAAAACTTTTATGGATAATACCATAAAAATTTTACAGTTCAATTTTTTTTAATTATTTTTTAGTAATACGAATTGTTTGCATATTACTTACTCCTTTTATATTTAATATATATAAACCTTTTTGTAGTTCAGATATATTTAGAATACACTTACCTGAAGAAACTTTCTTTTGTTTTGTCGTAACAACTCTACCATCGACAGCAACTACAGATATATTTACATTATCATCTGAAATATTCTCAATATAAATTAAGTTTTCTGTAATTGTAGGATAAACTGTTATTTGATCTTTCATTTCAATTAATTTACTAAATGCTTCTCCTTTACATTTACTTGCCGGAGCAATATTAACTAAGGACTTACCTTTTTCTAAAGGAACAGATAATATATGTTCTTCTTCGTCGGCAAAGTTAAATACTTGTTTTTGTTGATTTACCTGAACAAGATATTCTGTTGAACCACTAACCTTAAATAGAGCTACTTGTTTTTCAGACAATGACTTAGTCTGCTTAGCTTTAAACATTTTAGGTTTTGGAACATTTACAATGAAACCCTCAATATCTTTACCTAATTTCAAAGTAGATATGAATGAAACAGAATAATTACCTGATAGTAAATTATCAAAAGTTACAGTAGAATTAGCATCAATAGTTTTTTCATTATCTTCAAGTAACGAAGTAAATTTATATTGCGATGTATTTTCTATTACTATTTTACCTTGAGGCATTTCCGGACATGAAGGGCTAATTGCTTTAATATTAAAAATATCGCCATCAAAAATCACTCCTCCTTCGTCATCTACTCTTGCTCCAACAGGTGTATTTGGATATTTATCTTCTGAATTAATAATTCCATCATTATCATCATCTGCAGGTTCTACAATAATACTAACAGAAGATGGTTTTGAATTTACCGTTCCGTCATTTACAACTAAAGTAAATATATAATTATTAGTATTATGCACATCGGGAGCTTTAAATGTAGGGCTAACAGATGTTACATCACTTAAAGATATTCCTGCCGGAGATGTCCATTTATATGATATTGTTTTACCTTTAGCTACTCTGGATTTAGAACCGTCTAATGTTACTATTTGTCCTCCTTTTACCGTTTGTGGTGTACCCGCATTGGCTATTGGAATATTTGTTTTTACTGAAATATTACATGTTGCCTTTTTTCCTCCATCAGCTGTAGTAGCTGTAATTATTGCAGAACCTACTCCCGTAGCTGTTACAAGTCCATTTTTATTAACTGTAGCTACATGTATATTACTACTACTCCAGGTTACAAATTTGTTACTTGCATTTGAAGGTAAAACAGATGCTTCTAATTGTTTTGTATCTCCAATAAGAATATTCTCTGATGTTTTATTTAAAGAAATTCCTGTAACATGAACTATTGATGAACTTACCGTTACTACAACAGTAGCAGGCTGTGAATCCACCTTGCCGTCATTTACTACCAATGTAAATGTATAGTCCGTAGCAGTAGTTACTGACGGTGCAGTAAAAGTAGGCTGCACGGCTGTAGCATCACTTAATACAATATCATTCGGTGCTGTCCACTTATAAGTAAGGTCATCGCCGTCAGCATCTGTTGAGGCAGAACCGTCCAAAGTTACCAAAGTGCCACTTTGTACCGCTTGTGGTGTACCTGCATTGGCTATTGGAATATTTGTTTTTACTGAAATATTACATGTTGCCTTTTTTCCTCCATCAGCTGTAGTAGCTGTAATTATTGCAGAACCTACTCCTGTAGCTGTTACAAGTCCATTTTTATTAACTGTAGCTACATGTATATTACTACTACTCCACGTAACAAATTTGTTACTTGCATTTGAAGGTAAAACAGATGCTTCTAATTGTTTTGTATCTCCAATAAAAATATTCTCTGATGTTTTATTTAAAGAAACTCCTGTAACATGAACTATTGATGAACTTACCGTTACAACAACAGTAGCAGGTTCAGAATCTACCTTGCCGTCATTTACTACTAATGTAAATGTGTAATATGTAGCAATAGTTACTGACGGTGCAGTAAAAGTAGGCTGCACGGCTGTAGCATCACTTAATACAATGCCGTTCGGTGCTGTCCATTTATAAGTAAGGTCATCGCCGTTGGCATCAGAGGAGGCAGAGCCATCCAAAGTTACCAAAGCTCCACTTTGTACCATTTGCGATGTACCTGCATTGGCGATTGGTATATGGTTTTCTGCTTTCTTTTGAATAACTGTTACCTGCTTATCCTCTAAGCCGGCACTTTTTATAATAAACGTAGCACGGCGTTGAGAGTTAGTTGTATTTTCTTGGGCGGTTACCGTGATTTCTGCATTGCCTTTGCCACTTTTTTTATTTAACGATAACCAGTTGGCATTATTGCTTATTGACCAACTAACCGCATTTTTAGCTTGTATATTAAATTTAGCATTGCTATTAGCTTTAGCCTCTAAAGTAAGTTTTATGGGGCTTACGCTAAGACTTGCTTTTTTAACCACTCTGCGTATGCGGTTGCCCAAAGCATCGTATTTATAAGTAACTTCCGTACCATTATTATAAATGGCTTTCTCTACTCTATTAAGGGCATCATACTCATAAATGACCTCTTGTCCATAACCTGCTATCGCAAGGCATAGGACGATTAGTGTTATATATATTTTTTTCATATTATCTCCCATCATTTATTATATCATCTAAAACATATTCAACGGCATCTTGTGAATATTTAGTAATTATTTCAGAAGTAGCTTTAATTGAACCTTTAATTTTATTTATCTTAATGCCTTTAACTTCAATTTGATCAACTCCAACTTTTACAGCTCCTGCCATTATTGCTTTAGTATAAGATCCCGTTTCCTTGTACGTATTATAGGACTCATTACTAAACTCATAAACTTTAACTGCAATCTTAGCTCCTTTAGAAAATCCAGAAATACCTCCTTTTAACATTCCTTTTATAATATTTTTATTTGCTCCCCAAGCCTTTTTTTCTGCTTTATCAAAATAATAATTAGACGCAACATAATCTCCTTTAAAAGCATATTTAAAACCATTATAGGCATCAACAAAAGAACTTCCTCCATCATATATTGCTCCAGGAAGTTCAGTTATTCCTCCCCAAATAGCACCACTAAAAGCACCAGTAATAGCAAATTTCCCATTTACATCCACATTCATTACCCCATTATTCCCAGCATATGCATATAAATTGGTATTCCAAATAGGGTCTTCGGAAAGGAAACGGGCAGTATTACAATCGTAATACCTTGCACGTACAAAATAATGGTTTTCGTCTTCGTACATTAGTCCCATTTTGCCTACATACTTAAATGGGTTAGCATTTGCCTCTTGTTCGGCAGTTATTTTTCCAAAATCATCGTAAGCATATTTATGGGTAATATTGGCACTGTAACTATCGTCGGTAATTGCTACGGTACTGCCACGGAAATCATAGACATAATAGTTGGTGTTATTACTTTTGTCTATTCGGCTAATTAAACCTAAACCATACACATAATAATGCTGTACGCTATTACCGTTGGTTTCAGCTAATACACGGCTCAATCCCATTATATCTAAAAAGTAGCGTGTATTGTTGCGTTTTCGGCGGTTGCCTAATCCGTCATACTCATAAGAGGCATTTAACTTACCAGAAATTTGAGTTAGTTTGCCGTATTTGTTAAAAGTGTAATTATAACCGTTTCCATTTTCAATATCTCCATTTTTATCAAAACTATAACTACTGTTTCCTGCCGTTTGTAAGTGGTTACCGTTATCGTAAGTATAGGTAGTAGTTCCATTAGGCACTTGCGGTATAACTTCCTGCGGTTGAGTTAGGTTTTCTTTTATATGGTTGCCCAAATCATCTAACTCAAAGGTATATTCAGCAATCACAGAACCATCTTGACGAGTTGTTCGTTGTTCTTTTAATCGTCCGAACTTATCGTATCTATACTCGGTTACCACCTTATTAGGATAGGTTGTTTGTTCCAATAAACCATCATCACGATAGTCGTATTTAGTAGTATGATTGTTCCAATCGGTAACAGTTTTCATACGGTTGCCAGCATCGTAGGTATAGCGAACTTTTTTACCTCCCGGATAAGTAATTGCCGTAATATTACTGTTGTTGTCATATTCATATCTCACTTCATTATTGGACATATCGCTATAACGAATGCTATTGATACGGTGCAATCCGTCGTATCCATAAGTAATGGATTTACCGTTATAGGTTATAGATTTTAACTTCTCTTGCTCATATTTATAAGTAGTACTGCCATCAGTTTTAAATCGTCCCATAGCATCGTACTCATAACTAAATGACTGTCCGTTAGGCTTAATCAAAGTTTTTAATGAACCGTCATAATAATAAGTAAACTGCTTGGTACTTCCAGCAAAAGAAACAGTACGCAATAAATCCTCATCATCATAAGTCATTGTAGTAGCATTGCCTTTGGCATTGGTTACGCTGGTAAGATTGTCATTCCTATCAAATCCGTAGCGTGTTCTTTCGCTTAACGGATTGGTAACTGCCGTAATAGCATCTACATTATTATAATCGTAAGTTACAGTATTTCCTTTGGCATTGGTTACAGTTTTCACGCGTCCAATTTTGTCGTAGGTATAACTGGTTTTTATTTGACTACCTACTACTTGTGTTTGAGTTAAATATCCGTAGTCGCCATAATCGTATCGCACTTTGATATTCTCAGGCGAAGTAACCAAAGTTACCTGTCCGTGTGAATTATAATCTAACTTAGTCGTAGCAATCGGCGTAGTGGCTCTTGTCATATTACCATTGGAATAAGTAAACGAATAAGAGTTCCCATTGCCGTCGGTATAAGAAGTAAGGTCGTTATAATTATTATAAGTATAACTCTTGGTTATCGTTTTACCTCCACCTGACACAGTTACTTGCGTAACATTACCGTTGTTATCATACTTCATAGTGGTCATAATGTTATCGTTTTGCGTAATCTTAGTCGGTAATGTTGGATTTGCATCATTATATTCTATTGTGGCTTCGGTAATATCATTTTTGACATATCTCAAATTATTATTACCGTCTCTTCTGTAATGGGTTCTGATAGTATCACCTTGTGTATTAAGCGTTTTTACCGTAGATGAAATATAACCATCTGCCGATGAACCTGCATAATTAGGCTCTACTTTAATCTTTGTTGGTGCATTGTCATTGTACTGTGTGCTTGTTAATTTGCGTTGGAAATAACTATTGGAAATGGTATTCCCTTTTGGCAACTTTATGGTTGTTAATAGGTTTTCCTCTCCTTTTTTATTCCTATAATTATACACAGTTTTATGCGATTCGGCATCGGTAAACTCGCTTAGTTTACCATTATCAAACTCAAATGAGATGCTTCTGCCCAATGGGTCAGTTACTTTTCGTAAATGGTTCGTTCCCGAATGATAGTAGAATGTAAGTTTTCGTCCGAATTGGTCTTTTACATAGTCTATTCTAGGTTTTTCATCAGCTCCTATTTCATAATATATTTTCACATAATTATTATGTCTGTCTTCTATACGGTCTAATACCATAAGATTTTCTACATTAGGAATAGTTGTAAAATGATATTTTATCTGACTTTTAGTAGTAACTAATAAAGTTATAGTCTTTCCCTCAACTTGCATATTTACTTTATCGTGTAAACCTTGTGTGACTGATACTAATTTATTATTTTCTACTTTATAAATATTTAAAGTACCATTTGGCCAATGAATAAGAAGTCTATTTTTAAGTTTTCCATATCCTAATATAACTTTAGCATAGGCATTATAAGAATGTGTCCACGCATAGCCTAATGGTTGCATAGGATAGAAATCACTTGGCAATTCCGTTGGAAACGAATTGTAAGTAAATGAAAAATCCATCGGAATACCACGATTGACAATGTTAAAACAATTCTTAGTATAATGATTGAAGTTTCCTACATCCAAACCTTTTTCTACCGCTATATTATAAGGTGTCATATTACCCGGTACAAAAAAGTCTTTTTTACCATTTACCGTAGGTATATAACCTTTTTTCAGAATTCTAGATAACATTATAAAAGCATGAGCTCTAGTACATAATGAATTAGGTTTAAACTTACTATGATTTGTATTTATTATTCCTTTATCAGCTGCTGCTCTTACATAACCGTAATAACTATCAGATTTACTAACATCGGTAAATGGACTTGAACCACCTGTATTAGGCTTTATGTTATAAGTTTCTAATAATACTTTTAATACAGAAGCTCTTGTTATTTTTTTATTAGGATAAAAATTAGCATAAGTTCTGTTAAAAGGAGTTATACCATCTTCATATTCCAAATAAAGTAAAGCTTTAGCATGTTCGTAATAATAGGCAGTTTTATCTTGTAAATCATAATATGGCGAAGGAAAATTAGAGGCAACTGTTTGGGTTTTATCACCAAATAAGCCTCTATAAGCAATAGCAGCCAGTTGTGCTCTTGTGATATTATTATCAGGATATACATTTCCTGTAGCTGCATCTCCTGTAACTATACCTTTTTCACATAAATATTTTATAGCTTCAAATGCTTCATTTCCTAAATTTCCACAATTACCTGAGGTACAGTCTGGAAAACCACAGGCAGTGGTTTCATCTTTTTTAGTAGTAATAATATTAGAAATACCATCATCACTCCAATTATCATCTCCACATTCTGCTTTAACACGAAACACATACGAAGTATTCGGCTCTAATCCTGTTATTTCTATCTCATTATCTCTATTTATAGAATATTCATTAACCCAAGAACCATTTTTATAAAGAGATAACATATAATGGTCTGCTCCATTAACATAATTCCAATAAGCAACAAAACTGTTTGATGTTATATTTTTTGCTCCTAGTCCTGTGGGTTTTTCACACGGTTTGGATATTGTAATATGTTCTACAGTACCTTTAGCTGAACCATTTCTTTCTTGAATTATAAGTTTATAATCATTAGCAGGCTTCCAAGAAGAAGGTATAGAGATAACGGCGTGTCCATCATTCTTTGTTGCTTTTGTTGTCATAGCATCTTGGGTAGATTTAGAACCTATAGCTATAATTACATTATCAACACTACCTGTTGAAGTCCAAGTAACAACCATATTCTTTCCTGCCATATGGCTTGAATAGGCTTCTGGTCTGATTACGGTTATTGATTTCTTTTTTTCTTTGGTAGAAAATCTCCATTTAGGTCCCATAACATTTGTTCCGTTACTTCCATAAGATATAACATGCCATTCATAAGTTGTCCCTTGTTTTAATCCTGTAACATTTCTATAAGTCCCTTGTCCTGTATATTTGGTTTTACTTTTTCCTACTTCTCCAATATATAAATCATATCCAACGGAGCCTCCTGATAAATAAGAACTCCAACTTAACCTAAGGGATGTAGATACATTATTTTGGTAATTACTTGGTGACGGATTACTTGGTGTAGTCGGTTTTTCTTTCTTAGTTATTTTAATATATCTTGAATAATAACGTGTTTGTTCTGAATTATTAGCTTTACTAGTTACAATAAAATAACGTGTTCCTGTAAAATTAAAAGTAAATGTTCCATAGTAATAACTTCCAGAACTACTCCGCTTTAATTTTTCAAAACCTGAACAAACTAAACTTTTATAATTATTATTACTACTCCATTTTATATAAAGTCTTGTACCATTTTTAAATTTTCCATAATTACCATTATCGTATTTTATTGCCTTAAAAGTAATTTTATTGCCATTTATCTTGGTAATCTTAAATTTTAACATGTCTTTCCCATGGAAATATCCACAACTTCCACTTTCTGAACTATATATCGAACTAGTGTAACTACCAACACTAGGCTGGGATACATACTGTGCAAAAGCATTACTAAAGCTTAACAGCACAATTAAAAATACAATTATTTTTCTCATATTGTTTTAAAAATTTAGTTATATAATTTATTGTTTTATTCGTTTATAATAAACAGTAGTATCATCTTCTTCGCCGTCATCATCTATATCTAACATATAAGGTTTTCCTTCTTCAATCCCTTTTTCCCAATCTAACACCAAAGTATCACCCAAAATTTTAACTAAAAATACAATTTCAGAATTAAATGGTAATTTAATAGTCAAAAAAGAATTAGACAAAGACCATTCATAAACAGATTTTTCTTCTTCACAATCTTCATTATAATCTACATCCTGAACAGTTCCATCTTCAAAAAATTCTATATATCCTGTTTTTGTATCACAATATAAATCTAATGGTTCTTCTTCCCCATTTACTAATTGTTTCACGATTTGCCATTTTCCTAACAATGCTATATTATTATCTTCTTTTTTATCACAAGAATTAAATAATGCTACTAATAAAAATGCTACTAATATTTTATAATTTATTTTTTTCATAATATTTATTTTTAATTTATTGTTTTATTTACAGTTACTAAAAGAAAATACCTAAAGTAACATTCACTAATTTATTATTTTTCTTAAAAGCATTCATAAAGTGGTCGTCTAACTTAAATTGGTAGTCGGCATCAAGAGAAAATATAAGAAAGTCTACACCTGCTCCTACTTTAGCATTCCAACCGGATTGTTTAAATTTTAAATCTTTTGCCTCTTTAATTTCATCTATCTTATTTGGCAAGTCGAATGAAGCTACTGGTCCCGAATATATTCTAAGATTCAATACATCGGATTTTATAACTCTAATACCAACCAATATAGGAACATCTAAAAAATATTCTTTATGGGTAACTGCTTCTTTACCTATACCTTTATCATTTATCGGCATAAAGTCGGTTTTACACATTATATAATTAGCGCCTGATTGAACATAAAGTCTATTATCTAAGTTGAGGCGAAGATATGCTCCCCAATATCCGGCATTACTCCAACGTGTTTTAATCTCTTCAGCTTTAAACAGTTTTGATTCAAACTTAGTGGAAGCTAACCCCCCATAAAATCCAAAGTCGAATCTATTTTTTCTTGTTTTTTTATTTTCATTTTGAGCAATTGAAAGTGTTGTTATACTTAAAAAAACAACTATAATCAAATATAATTTTTTCATAATTTTATAATTTAAATGATTGTTAAATTTCACATATTGAATTGTTATTTATTGTAATAATCAAAGTAATTAACTTCAATTTTTCCTTTACCATTACAAACTTTACAATTTGTAATTTTGCCCCAACCTTCACATTCGAGACAATTCTTTTCTATTACTTTATTTTTTAATTTATTAATTACAATAATTTTAGCTTTAGATAATTGAAAAGGATAATCTTTCTTGATTTTACAAGAAATTATTTCTTCCATATCTTTAACATTATTGTAATGAGCATTATCATCATACTTATCCATATTCATTGTAATATCTAAACATTTATAGAACGTCTCCTCTAATGAATAATATTTCTTAACTTGATTTAAAGCGTTCTCTACATATTTAGAATCTTTATATTTATCAGCAATAGAATCTATAATTACACTTCTTTTTTCTATATCGGGAATAATATTTTCTTTAATCCATTCAGGGTTAACATCTTCTATATTATCAGGATGTTTAAAGTGTTCATACAGTAGTTTATTACTTTTTATTCTAGAATTATAAACTTTGTTTAAAAGTAGATATTCAAAATTACTTTTTACATTTTCACTTTTAAACTTCATAGGATAATAAGAATTATAAAACACATCTACATCAGCGTTTATCATTTCTTTATTAAACACAATAGTTTGAATAAGAAAGTCTTTAATACTGACATTATTAGGATTTTCAACACAAAAATCATCTAACAGAATCATTTTAAACATTAATGAATCGGTTTTTATATTTTTATAAAAATTATCAACAATAAGATAATCTCTTATATAAATAACCGAATCTTTATAATTAGCATCAGGAAATACTTTAATAAACTCGTTATATTTATCAATAGAATTCAATGACTTTACCAAGTTATAAGCATTGTCAACTATTTCATCGTTTCGCCATTTAGGGAAATTAACAATATAGTTTTTATAAGATTGTAAATCAGATTTACTAACAGCAGCGTCGTATGCTTTATCTTTAATATCATTTACCTTATAATCGAGAGATATATTGCTTATAAGTTTTAACAGAATCAACACTGCACGCTTTTTTATAAGCTGCTTTTTTAATGCTATTAACATAAGTACTATTAGGGTAAGAATCTAAAAAGTTTTTATATCCTTTCAATGTATTTTGTTTAATACAATTTGTATAATTATTTAAATCTATCTGTTGTTTAATATTTTTAATTTTTTCATTAATCAACTTATCCGGGTACGATTTTTTTGTTTTATACGTAGGATAATTTTCAACATATTTAGAATAATATTTATTCGCTAACTCTAAGTTTTTAAATTTAGAATTAGTTTCATAAATATTACCTAATTCATGATAAGCATCTAAAAGATAGTTTTTATCACTTGTAAGTTTTTCTAGTTTCGAAATAGTAACATTATTAATATTATTATGTTTCAAATCCCATGTTACCGACTTTTGTAAAGAATTACAACCCGTTACAATAATAATAACTAAAAAATAGAGTATGTTTTTATAAGACATAATAATATTTTTTATTTTAATAAGAAAACAAGACCTACGCAAATAGCTAATCCCGACATGTTTTTCCCAAGTATATACGATATACTATGATAAGGGAAGTTATTTTCAGAAAAATCATAATTGTAAGTATATTTAATACCACCTCCCCATCTAGGATCGAACATATATGTAGCACCAAGTCGTACAAAAGGTTGTTTTTTATTTATTTTCATATCTATATCATACTCACGCTTATCGGCTCCGGCAAAAAAACCATAAGAATAACCACCACCTACATCTACCGTAAAACGCTTAGAGTTTATTGCAAAAATATTATATGTTGCATAAAAAGATAATAAATTCATAATGTTTGATTCTGCATATTCAACACCTAGGGTAATAGGTAAATATCGAGATGTATTGTAATAAATTCCACCATGGAAAGCAGCCTTACTGTCTTCATAACCATTCATAGAGCTAAAATTATCCATATCGATAATTGTGTAACCCCCATAAAGTCTATATCCTCCTTGAGTTTTTTGTCTTTCTGCATTACCCCAAAATGGAAGAGTAAATATTTTTCCATTTTCAATAAAATTAGTTTCATTTACTTTTTCCCCTCGTGCAGTTGCAATAGATGTATAATAAGATAAAATAACACTATTATCCGGCAAAACTTTATTCATCTCATCTACAATGCTTTTAGCCTCCTTCCATTTTTTTAAACTTATAAATGATTTATACAAATTATATTTACTTTGTAAAATCTGAGCTTTAATTAATTGTGACTTTACCTCCTCGTTAGGGTTATCTTCAAAAGCTTTTAGAAAATAAGATGCAGCTTGAGTATAATTCCCATTATTTAACGCATCTTCTCCCCTCTTTGCATTGGTTTGGGCACTAATGCTAATTAGTAACAAATTGCCGATAAAAAGCAATATAAGTGATTTTTTGATCATGATTTTAATTGATTTTTTTTAAAAAATTACTCCTACTCTATTCCGGTTTTTCGGAAAACACCTTTGTTATTGATTTTTATATGTTTTTAATTTTATAACCAACCTTGAAATATAAAGTACTTATTAAATAAATTACATCTTCTTAACTTATCAATGTATAAGTTAATCTAATTTTATATTATAAACACAAATAAACATATGTTAATTTTATTAAATATATAATATGATAACTCTATTTTAGGATATTATTCATAAATTTACAAATAAAAACTTAAAACTTTATGTATATTATTTAAATGCCACAAAGACAAGTGATAAATAAATCGTTATTTTATGCAGATAAAACATTATTGCTAATAATTAAACTCATTTCTTCAAAACACTAATAATTATTCCACATTAATTTTTATTTTTAAAAAATAAAAATTACTAAATTTGAAAATGCAAAAATATAATTTTTTATGATTAGTAGCCTACTTTTTTGATAAAAATTTATTTTTTTTACACTAAATATGTTTTTTTCAAGATAAAAAACAATAATTAAACTTTAAATAAATTAACATTATAGATTAATATACTAACATCCGAAAGTCTTTATAATTAATATAATTAAATATTGTTTAATTATCTTAGTTATCTGTTTTTGTTGATTTATATGCTTTTAGCTCTTGGACTTTAGTCATTAGCTTTTGTAAGTCTTACAGATTTAAAGTTTCTAAGCCTGATATTTATTATACAAAAATAATATAATTACCGAAGATAAATTGATAGAAACTAAAGGCTAACGGCTAAAGCCTTAGGTTTTTATGCTAAAAAAAAGGATTGCTTTTTATAAACTTTCGGATGCTAGTTAGATTAATATTCAAAAACTCACCGGACTATTTAAAATGTCATAAAAAACGGAGTCAATTAAGAAACAATATTCGATGTAACAATGAAAAAAAATACAGATTATTCAAAAAGAAATAGTTTTATACACAAATTCCTTTAGCTTTTAAGCAAAAAAATGAGAGAAAATGGAGAAAAACAAAAAAAGGGCTATTTAAAAAAATCATTTTGTATTAAAAAACTGACAGGTTTTTAAAACCCATCAGTTTTTTTGTTTAATCTATTTCTTATAATTTATTCCCTTTGGGACAGCCTCTTAGTAAAATTATCTTTTTATTTACACAATATTTCAAATTGAAAATTGGTATAAAATTATTTTCCTGCTTGCATAAACCATTTCCATATTTCTTTATAGCCTACTTTTTTACCATACATTAAGATACCTGTTCGGTAAACTCTGGCGGCA
>PDWI01006130.1_pt1 | contig 15233 bp, 11 predicted proteins | sample 1430891 | NCBI WGS metagenome assembly PDWI01 (sample SAMN01162508, study PRJNA174530) | Oral metagenome, whole genome shotgun sequencing project. | biome: Marine environment; feature: Marine mammal; material: Swab sample of the gingival sulcus; isolation source: swab sample of gingival sulcus... | reverse complement strand
AATTTTTCTTCAATATTTTTCACTCGTTCTATTAAAGTTTTGTCAAGTTTTTCATTAACCAACTCCTTAATAGTTTTATCAAATTCTTGTTTTAGTTCTTCTTTCAATTCTGATTTTAGTTGTGCTTTTTCAGATTTATGTTTTTCTAACTCTTTTTTATTTTCCATTCGCATTTCCTCCAATTTTTTTTTGTGCTTTAATTCTTTTTTTAATCCACAAAACTCGAATAATCGCCAAATTAAAATAGTAAAAAAAACAGTTACTCCAACTATTAAAAATATACAATTCAAATCACTCATAATATTATTTTTTTTAATTTTTCAATTTTTTTGGTTTCAGCCATACAAACAGGAACCACAAAAACACACAACCACTAAAAATAATGGAAGCCTTAGTTTCGTTAAACTTCTCAAAATCAATAGTATTTACGCCCATAAATCCTACAAGTACAGAAATAGGCAAAAACCAATCAGCTACTTTCGCCAATTTCGTTTGTTCCGTTACGCTCAAATAATTAAATAATTCTTGCATTTCGGTATCCAAATCTTTCGCTTCTTTTTCGAGGTTCATTGCTTGTTGAAACATTGCATACAGTTCTATGCCTTGAATTTGCGATGTTACCTCCCTAAAATATATCTGATTGATAAAAATCATATAATTTTCATATAATTCACGTATTGCCTTTTCGGGTTTTTCCTTGTATCGAAAAACATTATCGGTAATTTGCGAAATTTCCTTACTAAAACGCAAAATACTTGCGCGTTGCACCAAACAAAGAACTGCCATTTGGTAGTACATTGTTTGCATATGAGAAGCTACAAAATCTCCACCAACAGCAACGAACGAATCGCGGCTAATGCCGAAAATAGAACTATAATTTCTCTTTTTCCTTTTTTCCTTAAAAAACAGCCAACGCGTATATGTAACGTTTTTTATTTGTTCTTTTTGCATTTTTTCATCTGTAATACTTGGCTCTTTTTTGTCGCCAAAAATATATGAATACCAAAAATCATCTGTTTCAAAACAGTACTCAGTTTCTATCAAATCCCGTTTTTTAACTTTTGCTAATTTATCTACCAATGCAGGGTCTCTGTAATAACTCAAAAAAAACATTCTGTCATCGGTTATCGGACTTATGCGAATAGTGCCCGTTTGCTCATCTTGCTTTCTGAACACAAAATTTTTATCAATATCGCCAATTTGTTCTTCGCCGGCGTATCCAAACACCTTTTTGATATGGTCGGGTGGCAAAAAAACACTGTTTGTTTGCACATTAGATTGATATGCCGAAAAATCCTCGTCAAACTGCAAACCGCCTATTTTCCCCCAAATGCGATTGGGCAAAAACGCCATTTTAGCAGCCAAACTATCCTCCTGTGTCATAAATTGAGGATACATTCTTCGGCCAAATTCATTGATTTTCAGAATATCCTCTTTCAACGAATAGTGAAAATTTGTCAAATTAAATGAAAGAACGCCCACACCCGTGTCGTAAACGTGCAGACAGATACTATCTAAACTCAATTTTAATACATTTTTATCAAAATCTTCTATTTTTTCATTATATTGCAGATATTCGATATTATAAACACCGTCGGCTTGGTCAAGTTCATAGTAACGCAATAAATTATTGTTGTCGGTATAATACAAAGCCTTTCGGGCAAAAGGGTGAAAATACGAAAACTCATTATATTTATCGGCATCATTATCAATTTCAAATTTCTTTAATTTAAAATCATTATTGCCGGCATCAAACAACCGCGTAAAATCTTCCAATTTTGTCCTTTCGTTGTATAAACTGCGCTTATTTTTTGTAATATAATCCCACTGAAAGGGGAACATAAATGTATGTTTGCTGTAATATTCCATTTTATTTTTTCAAAAGTATTTTCAATAATTGCATACCTATCTGCGCGTCGCTCAGAGCGTTATGCAAACTAAATTTGGGCGAAATTCCATATTCGGCAAGTAATTCTACGCGTTTTTTGTCAATATCAAATCCTTTTGATAGAATCAAAGTTGCCAAGTCAAGGCACATATAATGAATTTGTTGCGGAATGTGTAATGCGCCGCCAAAAAGTTCGCAAAAGAAAACCCAATCGTAATGCGAAACGTCTGCCCACATTTGAATTGCATCAAATTGCGCGAGCCATTCGGTCAATGCTCTGACAATCTGAGCCTTATTTCCCTTTAATTGAGTACAATCGGCTGATAAATTTATATCAGAAAAATCCAAATTTGTTAGCACTTCATTTTTCACAAAATCGGAGCATTTTTCAATGTCCCAATCATCAAAAACAGCATAAAACATTTTTCCACAATCCGAAACCAAAGCTATCGAAATAAGCTGAGAATTTTGTGTAAGGTCTGTAAATTCTGTATCAAAAAAAATATTCATAAAATTAAAATTACGGAATACTACAAAGATAACAATTCCTAACTAAATCAAAAATAAAAATATTACAACACTGATTATCAAAGAATTACTAACCCAAATCTATTCTACGAATTATTACTTTGTGATAAAAAAGTAAACTATTGGCGGAAGAGAATGGGGAATTAGGGAGATTCATCTATAAAACACAACAAACCCCGTTTTTTTTGATATTTTTGACAAAAAAAATGAGGTTTCTAAGCAAAAACACATCATAAGCTACTGATTATCAAAATATTAACTCCCTCTAAATATCCTTAATTAAATCATTCTGCCTTACGTTTCAAAATACAATTTACTCCGTCCCGCCCCACACATTAATATATTAATAGAAAAAACAGCAATCAAAAAAATGAATTGCTGTTTCAAACAAACACAAAAAATAAAATTATTTCTTTTTACCAACTTTAAAATTGTATCCCAATCCCACAAAAACCATATATTCTTTGGAATTGAACAAATTGTTGATTATAGCCGTGTGCAGACTAAACCCCTGTGGGGCGTTAAATTTTGCCGACGGACCAACAAACCATTCTCCTTTGTTAAAGCTCCTTTCGGGACTCCATTTCCCCATACCAAAAGCGCCGATTCGCACATTTTCCGAAAATTTCCAACGAATAAACTGCACCAACATATAGTGTTTTTTAGATTTTTTGTTCAATCCGATAAAATACCTCGCTTGAAGGTTTACCAAGAATCGTTTGTCAAAAAAATCTTGATTTGTTTCAAAACGTAGCCCCGTCCAAAGGCGATTACCGTCGGCGTATTTTGTAAAACTAAAAAGTTTGAATTTCCAAAATTTAGCACCTGCCATAAAATGCGTCAAGATAAGTCCGTCTTTTCCAATATCATACGGACGATACCTGACCTCAAACGGCGAATTGCCTATTTCCATTCGGATTTCAGGAATATTCCGAATCCAAACGTCGGCATCTTGGGCAAATCCGAAACTCACACAAAGTAGTAATAGCAAAGTTAAAACAATTTTTCTCATAATTAAATCTTTTTAAATATCAACAGTCTTTATTTTTATAACAAACTAACAATCAACAACTTACATAAACCCACTACCCCACCGACAATCAACAATTTAATCGTCAATCCAACAAAGCATTATTTTTCCGAAATAAAATTTTTTGCGTTTTTATCAATATCGTTAATATCCTTTATTTCTTTTTTAGAATCTTTTATTCCGAGCTGTTCAATTCGTCGCAAACTGGGTTCTACTCGCCTATTCCACGAGCCCGAAGCCTGATTAAATTTTTCAACAAGTCCGTTTACCATTTTTCCGATTTGCTCAAAATGTTCGGTAAAAACCGCCGTTCTTGAATAAAATTCTTTGGTTTCGGACAAAATCAATTGAGCATTTTTGGAGACCTCGTATTGTCGCCAACCGTAAGCAACCGTCTGCAACAGAGCGATAAACGTTGTTGGTGTTGCAATAATAACATTCTGTTTCAGCGCATCATTTATCAAGTTGTGGTCGGCCGAAAGCGCAGCCGAAAGCGCCGGTTCTATTTCGATGTACATCACAACAAAATCTATCGAAGTCTGTAAATTTTCCGAGTAACTTTTCGCCGAAAGTCGTCGCAAATTATCGCGTACAGCTTTTATGTGCTTTTTATAAAAAAAATTTTTCTCTTCGTTGCTGTTAGTTTCTATGGCGTCCAGATACGCGTCAAGCGGCAATTTTGAATCGACTATAATGTGCCTGTTTTCGGGCAAATTTATAATCAAATCTGGTCTTTGCCCCGACTGTTTGTGATAAACTTGCTCCGAAAAATCGCAATATTCGTTCAATCCCGAATACTCAACTATTCGCCTCAACCCGATTTCGCCCCAACGCCCTCTTATGCGTGGCGATTTCAACGCGCCGACCAAAGAATTGGTTTGTTTGGTCAGTTCGCCTTGCATTTTGGCTAATTCTTGCAAATAAATTTTAACGTTGCCCAAATTCTTAGACGTTTCCGACTGAAAATAAACCACTTTCTTATCGTAATTTTCCACCTTTTCCGACAAAGGATTTATTATTTTTTCCAATTTCAAAGCTGTATTTTCAAAACTTTTATCAACCGAAGCAAAATATTTCTCCAAATTTTGTTGAGCCAAAACGATAAAATTATCATTATTTGACTTCATTGCATTCAAAACATAAGATTCGATATGCTCTGAAATAAGTTTTTCCATATTTTTTTGTTGTTTCAAAATATTTTCAAGCTCTGCTTCGCTTCTAATCTTCTCTTCCTTTATTTTCAAACTGTTAGCAGCCATTTCATTGATTTTTTTTGATAATAAAAACCAAACTAAAATAGCTCCCAAAAGAAAACCCAACACAAAAAATAAAAAATTCATAATCCTATTCTGCTTTTTTTTTATAATTTTGCACAAATTTAATTTTAAAATTATTCATTATGAAAAAAAATGTACTTTTTGTACTCTTAGTTTTTTTTACTACTAGTTTATTTGCCCAAAAACCCGACACTTCGGCATGGGATGTTGGCGGAATTACAAGTTTCGCTTTGTCGCAAACACAGTACAAATATTGGTCGGCCGGTGGCGATAACGCAATGGCTTACAACGGCTTATTCAACGTTCACGCAAATTACAAAAAAGGTAGTTTATCTTGGACAAACTCACTGGACTTGGGATACGGTATGCAAAAAATGAAAGGTTTTCCTTTTAGAAAAACTGACGACAAAATAGATTTTGCTTCAAAATTTGGATACAAAGCTGCAAACCACTGGTATTATTCGGCTCTGATAAACTTCAAATCTCAATTTGCCAAAGGTTACGAATACTTAGATTCCGGCGATTCAAACAAAGTTTCTAATTTTATGGCTCCCGGCTATCTGATTTACTCTGTCGGTATGGATTACCTACCGGGCAAAGCTCTTTCTGTCTATATGTCGCCCGTTACCGGCAAAACTACGTTTGTTATGGACAAAGCGTTGTCGGACATAGGCGCATTTGGTGTAGATACCGGTAAATCAATCAGATACGAATTTGGTGCTTACGTAAAAGCCGAATTTAACAAAAGTTTCTTTGACAGTTTTACTTTGAACGCCAAATTAGGTTTGTTTACCAATTATCTAAAAGACCCTCAAAATATCGACGTAAATTTCGACCTTTTGGCGGCTTACAAACTCACAAAATTCTTATCGCTAACATTTTCTACTCAATTGATATACGACCACGACGTACTTATTTTAGTTGATCCTAAAACAGGCGTACAAGGTCGCAGATTACAAATTAAAGAGATGTTCGGAATAGGACTTTCATATAATTTCTAAAAAAAATAGACTTTATACAGATTTTTAACTAAACGTAAAATCACACTGCAAATACGCAATTTTTGAAAAAATTTACATAAAATCTAAATTCAGATGTAAGTTTCACCTAAATTTTGTACCTATGCAGTGTGATTTTATAATTTTGTCCGGATTATACTTTTGCAAACAAACACAACAATTAAGTTGTTTTTTTTTGAAAAATAAACAGAATGAAAGCATTAATAATAGGCTCAGGAGGACGCGAATACACTCTTGGACAAAAACTAAACGAAAGTAAAAAAATAACAAAAATATATTTTGCACCCGGCAACGGCGGAACAGCCGGCATCGGAGAAAATATAAAAATATCTCCCACCGATTTTGAGACAATTCAAAATTTTATTAAAAAAAATAACATAGAACTACTTATTGTTGGTCCCGAAGATCCTCTTGTACAGGGACTTGTTGATTTCTTACAACAAAAAAATATCTCCGACTTGATGATTATCGGACCATCAAAACAAGGAGCATTACTGGAAGGCAGCAAAACATACGCAAAAGAATTTATGCAAAAATACAACATTCCGACCGCTGCTTACAAATCGTTCAACAACAACCAATTTGACGAAGCTGTCGAATTTATGCAAACCCTATCGGCACCGTACGTCCTAAAAGCTGACGGGCTGGCTGCCGGAAAAGGCGTTTTGATTTTGGACAGCCTCGAACAGGCAAAAACTGAACTCCGAAAAATGTTTGACGGAAAATTCGGCAATCAAAATACGAGCGTTGTAATTGAACAATTTTTAGACGGGATAGAACTCTCGGTTTTCGTCATAACCGACGGCGAAAATTACAAAATTTTGCCCGAAGCAAAAGATTACAAAAGAATTGGCGAAGCCGACACCGGACTAAACACAGGCGGCATGGGGGCTGTTTCGCCTGTACCATTTGCCAACAACGCATTCAAACAAAAAATTGAACAAAAAATTATTATCCCAACAATAAAAGGACTGAAAAACGAAAAAATAGATTACAAAGGTTTCATTTTCTTTGGGCTAATAAAAGTAAACGACGAACCTTATGTTATTGAATATAACGTAAGAATGGGCGACCCCGAAACACAAGCTGTAATTCCGAGAATAAAAACCGATTTTTTCGACATTTATTCGGCTATACACAACAAAACAATCGACAAAATCAATTTGGAAATTGAAAAAGATTTTGCGGTTTCGGTTGTTCTGACATCGGGCGGATACCCCGAAAATTACGAAAAAAATAAAGAAATTACAGGCATCAAAAACGCCCAAAACGCCTTAGTTATTCACGCCGGCACTACAATAGACGCCGACAAAAAACTTAAAACATCGGGCGGACGCGTACTGACAATTACAGCATTTGGAAAAGATATACAAGATGCCAGACAGAAAGTTTATAACGAAATAAAAAACATAACTTTCGACAAAATGTATTACAGAAAAGACATCGGATTAGATTTAATTTAATCCGTTTTTTAAAATTAATAAATAACGAATTATGATAGTAGCAAAAACAAGTAAATTTCTAAAAAGTTACGACCTGATAATCTTATCACCTAAAAACGCCACTTTTGAAGGACTTGAACTTTCGGAAGAGGAAATAAAATATTTGTCGAAAAAGCAAAAAGACGACAATAGCAAAACGCTATTTTTCAACAAATTAGACAAAAATATCTGTGTAGTTTTTGTTGATGACAGCAAAGAAAAATCTTACAAGATTGCAGAAAAATTGCGAAAAACGGCAAACAAAATCAACAAAGATTTCAACTCCAAAGAGGTGAAAAATGTTTTAATTTCGGCCAATGATATTCCAAAATATTACTTGACCTCATTTTTAGAAGGTTTTTTGTTGAGCAATTACACATTTAACAAATACTTCACCGAAAATTTAGAGAAAAAACAAAAATCAATAGAAACCGTAAAGCTATTATCTAATAATGTGTCGAAAAGTGATGTTGAAAAAGTAAAAATAATAATCGACAGCGTTTTTGTAACCCGCGATTTGGTAAACGAACCATTTTCGGGCTTAAATTCGGTAGATTTGGCTCAACGCATCAAAGAATTGTCGGACGAAGCCGGTTTTAGCTTAGAGGTATTGAACAAAAAACAAATCGAAGCACTAAAAATGGGCGGAATTTTAGGCGTAAACAGAGCCAGCGATATTCCTCCAACTTTTTCGATTATGGAATGGAAACCTTTGGACGCAAAAAACAAAAGACCTCTTGTTTTGGTCGGCAAAGGCATCGTGTTTGATTCGGGAGGTTACAACATAAAAACCGGCAATTATATGACCGAAATGAAATCGGATATGGGCGGAGGCGCAACCGTAATCGGCATAATGCACGCCGTTGCAAAACTAAAACTTCCGGTGCATGTGATAGGTCTTGTGCCGGCAACCGATAACCTAATTGGCAAAAACGGCTACGTACCGGGCGATGTACTAACAATGTACAGCGGCAAAACTGTTGAAATATTAAACACCGACGCCGAAGGCAGACTAATTTTAGCCGACGCATTGAGCTATGCAAAAAAATATGACCCCGAATTGGTAATCGACTTTGCAACCCTTACCGGCGCTGCCGTTAGAGCTATTGGCGACTTGGCTTCGGCCGTGATGGGAAATGCCGACAAAAAAGTTAAAAAAGCTCTCGCAAAAAGCGGAAAACACACCTACGAACGAATTATGGAATTCCCACTGTGGGACGAATACGGCGATATGCTGAAATCTGACATTGCCGACTTACAAAATATCGGCGGAGCTGCTGCCGGTCATATCACAGCGGGCAAATTTTTAGAAGCGTTTACCGATTATCCGTGGCTACACATAGACATTGCGCCAACAGCATATTTGCCCGAAACAAACGATTATAGAGGAAAGGGAGCAACAGGTATTCCCGTTAGACTTTTAATCAATTTTATTGAGAATTATATATAGAAATTATGGAATATACAGCAAAATCTATTGCCAATTTGCTATCAGGAAAAGTGATAGGAAACCAAAGCGAAAAAGTTACAACTATTTCCAAAATACAAGAAGCCGAAGAAGGTTCGCTTAGTTTTTTAGCAAATCCGGCTTATCAAAATTACTTGCACACAACAAGAGCTTCAATTATATTAATAAATAAAGAATTTGTACCAACCGAAAAAATAAAACCGACACTCATAGTCGTTGAAGATTCGTACAAAGCATTCGCCGAATTGATAGATATTTATCAAAAATTAAAAAACATCGACATTTCGGGCATCGAATCGTCGGCGCACATCGACAAAAGTGCCATCATCGGCTCCGAAGTGTACGTTGGTGCGTGTTCTTACGTTGGAGCAAACAGCATTATTGGCGATAACGTAAAAATATACCCGCAGGTTTACATTGGCGATAACGTTGAAATTGGCAACGACACCGTGATACACCCGGGCGTAAAAATTTATTACGATTGCAAAATCGGCAAAAATTGTATCATACATGCCGGCTCGGTTGTCGGTAGCGACGGTTTTGGATTTGCTCCTCAAAACGACGGAACTTTTATGAAAATCCAACAAATAGGCAATGTATTTATTGAGGATAATGTTGAAATTGGGGCAAATACCGTAATCGACCGTGCCACATTGGGTTCGACCGTTATAAAAGACGGCGTAAAATTGGACAATCTAATCCAAATAGCCCACAATGTTGAGATAGGAGCAAATACAGTTATCGCTTCGCAATCGGGCATTGCAGGTTCGGCAAAAATCGGCAAAAATTGTATGATTGGCGGACAAGTTGGCGTAGTTGGACACATTACCGTTGCCGACAATACGAACATTGGCGCGCAAGCCGGAGTTGCAAAAAGCATAAAAAAAGAAAATGTTTTGCTGATGGGAACACCGGCATTTGAATTGACAAAATTTCATCGCTCGTATGCAACTTTTAAAAATTTACCAACGATGAGAGAGGAGGTAAACATGCTGATGAACAAAATAAAAGAACTCGAAGAGAAACTGCAAAAACTTGATAATCAATAAATTAAGACTATTGGTTTTTAATACTTCGTTAAATTGAGAACGGCGAAGCCATCACGATAGGAATTGAGAATTGAGAATTGAGAATTGAGAACGGCGAAGCCCTTACGGTAGCGATTAAATCACTGATTATCAGAAAGTTACAACAAAACCTTTATAAACAGATAAGACTTTGATTATCAAATTATTATAAAAAAATAAAGAACTATTGGTTTTTATTATAAATTATTATTTTTATTTTAGCAACGATTTTAGAAAGAGAACAAAATGGCAGATAAACAAAAAACTATATCCAAAGCCGTAAGCATAGAAGGCGAAGGATTACACACAGGACAATTTGCAAAAGTAACATTCAAACCGGCACCCGAAAATTACGGCGTAAAATTCAAACGCGTAGATTTGGAAGGACAGCCCGAAATAGAAGCTGTTGTTGAAAACGTAGTTGATACTTCACGAAGTACAACTATCGGAAAAAATGGCGTTAAAATAATCACCGTAGAACACATTATGTCGGCTATTTCCGGATTGGGAATAGACAACCTGATTGTAGAAATAGATTCGGTAGAAACTCCTATTTTGACCGGCAACTCGCTACCTTTTGTAAAAATGCTGAACGAAGCCGGAATAGTTGAACAAAACGAAGAAAAAGAGTATTTTGTTATAAAAAAATCGTTCACTTATTCGGACGAAGAAAAGGGTATTGAAATAATAACTTTTCCGGACGACGAATACAGCGTTCACGTAATGATAGATTATCATTCGACTGTTTTGGGGCATCAGTACGCAACACTCAACAATTTGAACGAGTACGAAACTGAAATTGCACCGGCAAAAACATTTGTATTTTTGCGCGAACTGGAATTTTTGCACGACAATAACCTGATAAAAGGCGGTAGTTTGGACAACGCACTTGTCATCATCGAAAAAGGCGTTACGCAAGAGGAATTAGACCGCTTGGCAGACAAACTGAACACTCCAAAAGCCAAAGCAATAGATCACGGAATTTTGAACTACAAAGAATTAATTTTCTCGAACGAACCGGCTCGCCATAAATTGCTGGACATTGTGGGCGACTTGGCGTTGGTGGGTATGCCAATAAAAGGCAAAATACTTGCAACACGTCCCGGACACGCCTCAAATGTGGAGTTTGCAAAAATCCTCCGACAAGAAATCAAAAAAAGAAAAATAAAGGGAAACGTACCGGACGTCGATTTGTTGGCAAAACCGATTTATGACATTACCGATATAAAAAAATTATTGCCTCACCGACCACCTTTCTTGCTGGTTGATAAGGTATTACACGTGTCTAAAAACAGAATTATCGCCACAAAAAACATCACAATGAACGAGCCGTTTTTTGTAGGTCATTTTCCGGAAGAACCGGTTATGCCCGGCGTACTGATTGTTGAAGCTATGGCACAAGCCGGCGGAATCCTTGTTTTGTCTCCGGTTGATGAACCCGAAAAATATTCTACTTATTTCTTGAAAATTGATAAAGTAAAATTTAAACGCAAAGTAGTACCGGGCGACACATTAATATTAGTATGTCAATACATTTCGCCCGTCAGACGCGGTGTTGTAACAATGCACGGCGAAGCCTACGTGGGCAACGAACTGGCTTGCGAAGGAGATTTGACTGCTTCGATAATAAAAAACAAATAAAAATGAATGATAAATTAACCTATATACACCCCGACGCAAAAATTGGGAAAAACGTAAAAATAGAACCTTTCGCCTATATTGCAAGCGATGTGGAAATTGGAGACGGCACTTGGATTGGTCCAAATGTAACGATTATGGACGGCGCAAGAATTGGGAAAAATTGTAGAATTTTTCCGAGTGCAGTAGTTTCTGCCATTCCACAAGATTTGAAATTTGCGGGCGAAACAACTTACGCCATTATTGGCGACAACACAACTGTTCGCGAAGCCGTTACAATAAACAGAGGAACAAAAGCAAAAGGTAAAACCGTAGTCGGAAACAACTGTCTGTTAATGGCTTACGTTCACATTGCCCACGATTGCATTATCGGCGATAATATTATTTTGGTAAATGCCGTGCAGGTTGCCGGCGAGGTCGAAATAGACGATTGGGCGATAGTTAGCGGGCATTCGGCAATTCATCAATTTGTAAAAATAGGAAAACACTCTATTATTTCGGGCGGGTCGCTTGTGAGACAAGACGTGCCACCGTACATCACAGCAGCGCACGAACCGCTTGCTTACGTGGGGCTAAACTCGGTAGGCTTACGCCGACGAAACTTTACTCGCGAACAAATCGAAGAGGCGCAAGAAATTTATAGAATTGTTTTTCAAAGCGGTTTGAATTTGTCAAACGCCATCGAAACCATAAGAACAAAATTTGACGATTCGGAAATTAGAGAAACCGTTTTAAATTTTATAGAAAATTCGAGCAGAGGACTTATTAGAGGTTTCCAATCAAAAATGGAGTAAAATGAACAGAGGTCTTGTTTTTTTAATAACCATACTTTTATTCGTTGCTTGTGCTCAGCAAAATCAGCCGCTTACGGGAGGCCCTGCTGACACAACGGCTCCGGTTATTATTAAAAGAACGCCTGCAAAAATCGATACCAACTTTGACGGCAAAAAAATTATTATAAAATTTGACGAATACGTAAAATTGAACAATGTAAATAGTAGTTTTTTTGCGTCGCCTCCGCTCGAAAAAGAGCCTAAAATAAAACTTGTCGGCAAAAAACTTGTTGTAAATCTGAAGGAAGAACTCCGCGATTCGGTTACATATACGTTAAATTTCGGCAATTCGATAGTAGATTTGAACGAAAACAACGAATTGAAAGATTTTGAGTTTGTATTTTCGACCTACACCACCGTCGATTCGTTCCAAATTTCGGGCAAAATAAAAGATGCGTACAACTTTGCGCCAATACCGGACGCTGTAGTTATGTTGTACGGGCAAAATATCGATAGCTTGCCTTTTTGGGAACTTCCGATTTATGCAACCAAAACAGATACGTCGGGTGGCTTTTTGTTGAAAAACGTAAAAGAAGGTGAGTACAAAATTTTTGCGCTGTTGGATATGAACGGAAATTTCATTTACGACAAAGACGAAAACCAAATTGCATTTTCCGACAGTTTGATAAACCCATACGCAATACTCCGCACAAACTACGACACGATAGATTCCGGTACGGTTGTGCCCAAAATGATTGACGATTCGATACATTTCGACACCTTATTTGCCGATAGCATTCACGTTAGTCAAGTTACAGATTTTTATCCGAACGACTTGGAATTACTGTTGTACACCGAACAGGGCGAAACACAAGAAATTAAAAGAAAACGACGAGTTGAAAAAGGTGGCATTCAATTATTTTTCACAAAAAAATTGTTCAATAATTATTTAGAAATTTCTCCGCTTAAAGCACAAGAAAATGAGATTTTTACCCATAAAATAGAGAATTTTCCGTCCAAAGATTCTGCATTTATCTGGTTTTTAGACAAAAAATTCTACGACCAAGATTCTGTAAAATTTCAAATTTCGTATTATGCCAACGACACCCTCAAATATAAAGATACACTTTCGTTTTCGGCTTATCAGTACGATACCGACACTTTGCCGTTGTTCATAGATCGTCTAAATCAGAATATTAGCGTGTTTGAGAATTTTGCGTTTGAGCCTCTAAATCCGATTTCGCGAATTGATACGACAAAAATAAAATTGTTCAAAAATATCGACACGCTGGTGGTTGATGCAAAGGAACAAAAAATTACAGCAATTCGACCAAATTATGATAGTTTAATATTTGCTTTTGCGCGTCCGGTAAAACAATTCAGTTTGAATTTCGACGGCTACCAAAACTCCAACAACCGATATTCGTTTAATAAAAACATTGATAATACCGTAATTTCCTGTCATCTGAAAGATAGTTCGTTGATAAATATTGACACTATTCGGCTTACGGCTTTTTACGATAACTTATTCTTTTTCAACGAGTTAGTAGAGCTTCAAAACAATTTTGCTCTGCCCATAACTTACCAAAAAGCCAAAAAAGTAACCCGCCCAACACAAGATACAATTTTGATTGAATTTAATAAAAAAGTAAGCGAAAATTTTAGTTTAAAATTATTAAAATATTCTAATTCGGATTTTCGATACTCGTTGAACAACAAAATCTTGTCAATTTTCTTGCAAAATAGCAATGCAATTTCGGACGACAGCTTGAAATTTGTGTTTGAGACAAAGGATTTGCAAAAATTGGACGGCACCGACAAAACTTACATAGATACTTTGGACGCTATTTTTATTTTCGACAGGCAAAAAATTACTTACCAACGTCGATATTTGCGAAGTAAAATGATTTTGGCATTCAAAAAAACATTGTTAGAGACACCCGTTTTGAACTTGTTGTCTTTCAATCCGCTAAAAAAATGGTATGCCGTACGCACAAATTCAACCAAAGACACATTATTTATAGACATCAACAACGAACGAGTTAAACGCCTGAACAATATGAAGTTAGAGGTTTCGTATTTTGATATAAATCAGCATAACGATACTGTGTATTTTTCGGACACGCTGGATTTAAAAATAGAATCGTCGGAAACAAACAACGAAAAAACTATCGGCAAGGAAATTTCTCTCAACTTAAACAAACCCGTTGATTTTAAGATAGTTCAAGATACAACATTTTATCGAAGATATAATATTTTGACAAATTACGAACCCGAAGCAAGTTACAGCTTGCAAATAGATTCGGCCGCCATTTTCGATATTTTTAACAAAACAAACGACACAACAAACTTTGATTTTAGGGTGTTTGCCCCCGAAAAATTTTCAAATTTTATACTCGAACTCAAAAATATTTGGGCATTGCTCGAAACTCAAAATGATATTGACACTTCATCATTTTACGAACTACCTGAGGGACAGGCTATTTTGATTATAGAAGACGAAAAAAACGAAATTTATAAAACTCGAATTTTCAAAACCGATATAACTCTGCAAAACACAAAATTTTTGCCCGGAACTTACACACTGAAAATTTATTATGACCAAAATATGAACAAAACTTGGGATTGTGGCAATTATCTAAAACACATACAACCCGAAAAAATTTATATCTACAAAGAAAAAATAAACCTAACCGAAAATTCTGAAACTAAAACCGTTTGGGATTTGTCAGAAAAATGATTTTTTCGGAAAAATTAACCCACTTCGCCCGAAACATTTTATCATATTTTTTTTGTTCTAAAAAAAATAAATTATATTTGCACACCAATTGAGAAAATCTCCGGCAGGGGATAACTAACAGAAAACACTAATTTTCAGAGAGTTACAAACTCAAAAGAAACATCAAAGTTTTCTATTAAAAAGTAAAATAAACAGCAATAAAGGCAACAGAAAAAGAATTAACAAAAGTTAATCGCCTTATTGTAACATTTAAAATAAATAAAAATGTACGCAATTGTAAAAATTCAAGGACAACAATTCAAGTTGAAAAAAGATGACAAATTG
>PDWI01006129.1_pt1 | contig 15233 bp, 15 predicted proteins | sample 1430891 | NCBI WGS metagenome assembly PDWI01 (sample SAMN01162508, study PRJNA174530) | Oral metagenome, whole genome shotgun sequencing project. | biome: Marine environment; feature: Marine mammal; material: Swab sample of the gingival sulcus; isolation source: swab sample of gingival sulcus... | reverse complement strand
AAGGTCGGATACGAAGAAACTTTGATTAAGAAGATTATGTTCTTCTACAGTGTCATAATCAACTCATGTAATAATGTTGAATCCTGTTCTTTGTAATGTTTCAATAACATTACTTCCAATAAATCCTACTCAAAAAACAATCACATTTCTTTCTAATGTTGAATCGTCAAAAATGTATGCTTGTCTACTTTTGAGATTGGTCTGGTCTATTGATTTTGACATAGTATATAGTAAGGAAAATAAGAATTATATTTATAATTTGATTACTCGATTCCTTCATCAGTTTGAATAACTTTTGACCGCACAAACCAAATAGAAGCGAAACCGAGAATCATCGGCAATACGACTTTCAATCAAAGCACTTCTAAATCTAATACCCATACTCATGAGAGAAGCATTATTCCAAACAATACAGTAATAAGTACGTATGAAATAAGGAATGTATAGATAAGATATGAAGCCATAATACGATTGAAGTCATTTGCTATTGCAGCAATCATTGCAAACCATTTATCAGTTGCTTTTGAATATCACTTTTTAGCAGTCTTAACGGTTTCTCTAGTAGCGGATATAGCTTGATTTGCAAATATTCCTGTTTTCTCCCTTATCACCTGCGTTATCTTTTCATTTTTTGTATTTCTTTTTTCTTGTTTTGTTGTTCATTGTCACATCGCATCAATCAATTGTGACGCACTGATACCATCTCATTTTGTAGATGTTGATTTAATAACACCTTTATCGTGGCTTGAAGATTTTTTCGCTTGAGATACAACTCAATCTATTGTGTCTTTAATTGAAGATACATCATGAGATTCGCCAGAAGTATTGATTTTATCAGCTTTATCTTCTGTTAAACTTTTAACTCACAAACCTCACAACAAACCTCAACCAACTTTCGCGATAGTATCTGCACTTTCAGCAACTTTTTCAACAACTCACATTACTCAATCTTCAATATTTGATTCACGTTTTTTGTTTTCATCCGATGTTTGAACAGCTGGTCATTGCTTTTTTGTGTAGTCAGATTCTTTGACTTTTTCGAAACCGATACCGTTTAAATTATTGCTATCTCATGTATCTTGGTTTTGTTGTGGTTTTCATTCATTACCAGTATATTTTATTTCATCTTGTCATATGACAGTATTTTGATCGGTAATTCATGATAAGTTTGCTTTAATATTACCAGAATCTTGTGTAACAGTATCATCAACCAATTGTTTCAAACCATCATTAATGTGAGGAGCATTACTATCTTGTTCATCTTGTGATACATTTTTCAACACTTCATCAATATCATGAAATTTCTGTGATTGAAGCGAGTCTGTTACTTTTGACAAATTTCATAATACATCATTTAATTTCACATCATCTGATACCTGAGAACCAGCATCATAAATGTGTTGAATCGATTGAGATATATTTGTTTTATCACCCTCGCTTACACCTTGTCATAAAGTTCATATCTTTTGTGTAATCGTTGGATCAACAGAATGAATTTCTTGAGGGTCAAAAGTTTTAGCAACAAGTATTTTTGATAGTTCAGAGAAATCATTAGAACTCAAACCGTTTTGTATAATTTGCTGTGATACTCATAATTTTTGTGCAAATTCAGAAAGCTTATCATCTTGATTAATTTTTTGTAACATTGGTCAAATAACTGCACCAACGGCTTTTACTGCAACATCTCAATCTTGTGTAATATTAACATTACTATGTTGAGTATTATCATTTGTTGTGTGATTGTTATTGTGTACAGTATCGTTCTGTGTTACTTCTTTTGTATGTTTGTGTTCATGTTGTTCATTAGTAACGTCTGCTTTGGTAGTAACATTATGTTGATTTTGTTGTTTATTTTCAACTTCTGTTTTATTGTTTTGTAATTGATTTTGGATTTTCTGATTATGCGCATTTGTTGTATATGATTTCTCATTTTTTGTTGTATAATTGTCTATTTGTTGAGACATATCATTAACGTTTTGTGTTGTATTCTTCACATCTTGTTTAATGTTTTTTGTCATTGTATCATTGGTCACGCTTTTGGTAACATTCTGTATATTTTCTTTATTAACGACATTACTTACATCATTTTTAACAACAACTTCATCACCGTTATTGTTTACAACACCATCATTCTTAATTTGTTGATGAGCCTTTTGTGTAACAAAAGCATTCTCTCTATCATTTTTTTGAGAGACTTTACGTGCATTTTTTAAAAGATTTTCGGAATCTTTTTTAACTTGATTAACAAAATCTTTACTTTTTTCTTTTTGCTTCTGTTGTATATTTTTCTCAACTTCTTTGTCGAGTTTCTTGTCACTCATATGAAAGTATCAAAACGATGTAAATGCTTATTGTGTATAATAGTTTTTATCTTTGTGTCATTACAAAATCAAGAATATATTTATCAAAATCAATTGTATGAACTTGTTCTCATAAATGATATGAGCGATAAAATATAGATGAAATAAGCGATACCATTATTGCCTTGTGAGAAAATATTCATTGTTGATGTGAGGAAATAACAGAATGTTCCATCACGTTTCTCTGAATTCTCGAATAATTATCATTTACTAACTGAGCAAAATCACGTATATGCAAGTGAGTCGTATTTACATTGATCGTTGTAATAGCTTCTTCCATGATAGAACATATTCATTTTATTCATACTCATTGTAGCAATTTTTTATATTCAGCATACTCTTTTGGATATGTAATTGTTCATGATGTTGGGTCTAATGTAATATCTCAACTTTGAATATAGTAATGACCAAAACCTCACTTCTTATAAATTAATTGTGCTTCATATCATAACAACGTTAATATAAATCACAAAAGATTGGCTTTACCATCACAAATACCAGCATTATTCTTAAATACAGATGTTATATTTGATATTTGAGGATTGTCATATACAAATTCCTGGAATTGTTCATATGTTGATAAATGTGAAGGCAAGTCGTTATATTTATATTGTGAAATTTCATTAAATGCTTCATATACTGTATATGGTAACGATTGTCTTTCGCTAACGAAATGATTATAGATATATTCAAATTGTTCTTTATCAAATATTAACTTAATGTTATCTTTGTTGTTTACAAATGATAACTGAACAGAATTAAACAAAAAATCTGTTAGTTGTTTCCTTTTTTCTAATGGTAGTTTCTTATACCATATTCATTGTGGGTCGAGAACTTTGTCAATAGATAATGTTTTGTATCCTGTTACAATTATCTTAAATCATTGAACATCAATATATAATGGTGCAACATTTTTATAAGGAAATTCTTTAACAATATTACCATCATTATCTATATATGTTTCTTTTCAAGCAAATTCAAAAATAAATACAATGTTACCATCATGTTCAAAAACAAGAGGAAATATCATTGATGTCTCATCTCATTTAACCGTGAATGTTCTTAATGTTTTATTTTCATTAATTTTCATGTATTTGTTTGTCATTTCGCTAACACTTTTCGATTATAAAAAATATATTTGGTGTATACAAAATATAGTTATACATAAGTACCATTTTATAATTGATTTCCAACATCAATGTCAATTTATCCAAAAGAATTTGAGCCAATGTCTCAGATGATATTACAAAATGTTGTTCCACTCAGGTCAACTGCTGGTAAGGAGCAATTTTATGCTTTTGTTCAAAAAATACTTGACAATCAAAATAATGAATTTGAAAGATTATTTGAAATCTACCAATATTCAAAAAGTCTTATTCAAGTATTTAGCGAAGCATACAAAGAAGCCAATAAAGCAAAACTTATTAATAAGGATGCACTCGCAAAAGAGAAATTGCTAGGAAAGAATTATAATCGTTCTGGTCAAAGAGTTACAATTGATGAACTCGATTATATCAAAGACGGTTATGGTCTTAATTATACAGACTTCATCTCAAATATGGAAACACTTTCAAAAGGTGTATATGATTATGAGAACGATGTATGGTTGATTAATAAAGACGAAATGAATGAATATATGAAAGGTCTCACATCTATTGTTCAATTCTCATATACAGATGAAATTAGCAAAAGAGATTTCACAATTGCCCCTTCCGTAAGGTGATATAAAGTTCCTGTTGATAATGTTAAACACATTGTTTCAAAAACAGATACACTTATATCGACATATAAACAGGTATTAGACCTTTATAAAAAATCTAAAAAACTTGTTGGAGTTATTAAGACTGTATTAAAAGAAATTATTATCAATCAATTAACAGAAACGAAACAAGTTGTATTTGATAGTGACATATATCTTGAATCTATTAAGAAAGAGAAAGGAAGTCAAGCTTCATATATAGATGCATTGACATTTGATAATGAGCTTGTTATTGAAGGTAAAAATTATGGTTCAGAATCAGCAAAACTTAATTTTGTATTCTCTGTATCGTGATTCCCACTTCGTTTCCAAGGTAAGATAGCACAATACTACAAAAAAGAGGCAAAATTTGCTGATATGAGAAAAAAGAAAACAAAAGAAGGATTGTTAAATATCATGAAAACGCTCCGTGCAGAATTAGCAAGTAGATGATACTTTGATAAATACGGAGTATACAATATATTTGTCACAAAACTTGATGTGAAGAAATTCCCAGAATTGCTTGAAACTGATAGATACAAAGATATTAGCAAAGAGAAAACCATTTATAAGCTTAAAACAACATAATCATGAAAGTTAAGATGAAATGAGAACTTACTAAGTTCGTTTATGCTCTTCACTGAGCAGCAAGAAACATTGTAAAACACGCTGATAAGTATGGCTCATATCCAGATGTTTCAATTGAAACATTTGAAAAGAAAATTATTGAATTAGCAAAAGCTAAATCAGAAAAGTACCAACAGAAATTTAGATATGATGTCTATTTTGCTGTTGTAAAAAATCTCTATGTAATATTTGATGCTTTCAAAATGGATAAAAGAGGATTAACGGAAGCTCTTGTATCCCTTGATTATCAATGTAAGAGGCTTGGTTCAGAAAACAGTATGAACAAAGAAATTGCAAGATTCGAAAAGAGATGTGCTGTTGCCGAAATTCTTGATAGACCCGGAGAAACAAAAGATTATTACTAAGAAAACATTTTACAATAAAAAGAAGGAAATTAATCCTTCTTTTTGTTTATATTTTATTTTTTAAAACAACGAAGCATCTACATTAAGTAATCATGTCTTGAAAATGAATGCCATAATAATTGTGACAATTGTTAATACGAGTAAGATGACAAATAAGATAAACAACATCGTTGGAAGATAACGTATATTTCTTTGTTTAGAATATTTATATCCATAAAACAGCATTCATATCACAACAAATGATATAAGTATAAGAACGTAAAAGTTCATACTTTTTGCTATATTGATGAAGAATATAAGGAATTCATTAAGATACAATAACATTGTGTGTAATTATTGATAAAGTGTTATTATTTATAATGATTTTAGACTGCAATTGGAAAGCGAATTCAAGGATGAGATTCATATCATGTAATTTTGATACCTCTATTTGTTTCCCAATCAAGTTCTTTCAAATCATCAAGCGTTTTGATACTATCATCTATTTCAATCATAGGGAAGCCGAGCGGTTCTCTTGTCATTTGAGTTTCAACACCTTCTAATTGATTAAGATAGATATGAGCATTATTGATTGAATACACAAAATCACCAGGTTTACGTCATGTGATTTTAGCAATGAAGTGAGTTAAGAGTGTATAACCAATCATATCAAATGGAACACCGAGGGGGAAGTCGGCTGAACGTTGTGTTAGCGATATACTCAATTCATTTGTATTTGTATTCACATAAAATTGGTACATATTTGGACAAGGCGGAAGAGCCATTGTGTGTATCTTCTCTGGATTTCGAGCATCAACAATGATTCTTCTTGAATGAGGATTATTTTTAATTGCTTCAACGGCATTTGCGAGTTGATCAACACCTTTATCATTGAAATTTCTCCATTGTCTTCAATACACTGGTCATAATTCGCCAAATATTGTAACAAATTTGCTTGTTTTGCTACTCTTTTTCATTTTTTCTACGAATTCATCAAGAGTTTCGATATTATCATTAATTTTGGTATCTAATCTATTTTTGTTCTCACTTTGATTCCGATATGTATCTGGTGAATATTTGCTAACAAGTTCGAGTGCCTCTTTGCTTGTAACAATATATTTCTTTCCTTCAGCATCAAAGATTTCTATTTCGTTTTCTTTACCATCGTATGAATAAAGTGAATCACCAATTTGTTTATAGATAGATTCTTTCTGTTTTTTGAAATTTTCATATGGCCATTCATTCCATATTTTCACGTTTCTATCTATAAGATATTTAATATTAGACTCACCTCTTATCATCCAAATAAGTTCTGTATACGCTGCTCTAATATATACTTTTTTGGTAGTTAATACAGGAAGGATATTATCTCTCAATGAATATCTCATTTGACATCCGAATACAGATTTAGTACCATGACCTGTGCGGTCATCCATCTCTTCACCTTTTGTCATAATTGTATCAAGCATGTCGAGATATTGCCTCTCCTCTTTAATTGTTCTTTCAACAACATCTTTATTTGTATGTGGCATATGTAATAATAGGAAAATTGATAAATATTATTTTTTCTTTGTGTATAATTCGAATGTAAGTTTGGGATTGTCAAATACTTTGATTTTATTCATTGTATATTTCTCCGAATCAATTGGTGGGAAGAATGTGTCACCGTTTTCTATTGTTTCATGAACACGAGTCAAATGGATATAATCTGCTAAATCATAATTGAGAGCATATGCATACATCGAAGCACCACCAATAATCCATATATCTTTTTCTGGAAAATGTTTTTTGATGTTTTCGATTTCAGTCTCTATGCTTTCACTTACAATAACCTTTGTCCTCTCATCATATACATTAATTTGAGGTTGGACTTTTTGAATATATGTTTTATCGAGTGTAAGTATAACATTAATTCTATTTTTTAATGGCCTTCCAATCGATTCATATGTTTTACGACCCATAATGATTACTCAATTTGTTGTAAGTTGTTTGAATAATCTAAGGTCTTCCGGATAATTCCAAGGCAATGTATTATTTTTACCTATGACGTTATTCAAACTAGCAGCCGTGATAATGTGAACTGCTGGTTTTTTGTCAGATGAACTACACATAAATTTGTTGATTCTAGAAAATAAAAGTAATAATTTTACAACAATATTGTAATTATATTTTCTTACATTTTATATAGTTTGTGGAAAGAAAATAATAAGAAAAACTCATACCATTAATCGATATGAGTTTAATGATTCAAATTATTCAATAATACCAAGTTGCAAAGCAAGAGATATTGCAAATATATCAGTATTATTCATAGCATAGCCATATGCTCTTTTTTCTTCTTCCCAGCAATATTCTATTATTGACATTCATTTAAATCAACCAAATGGAACATATTTCAACGATTCTCTCACGTTTTGTCATAACATTACTTGTATCATATCGTACTGTGCTTCTACTTCGTGAGTTCATGTATGATTTTTCAAATCCTTTCATGTCAACAATTTGTATACAACTTCTTGCCTGTTGCCATTAATTAACATTTGTTCTTCTATTGTTAATCAATCGATTTTAATGTCAATCAATTTAACAATATCGGAAATATCTTGATAATCAAAATTGTATCAGTCTCTTGTTCATCTTTGTCAATATAAATCATATTTTCTCATAAAAGATTTATCCGTTGAAATACCGAATCAGAATAATCAAATATCAGTTATATCTCAACAATAATCTCTAATAACATCATAGAAAAACTTTGCAGAGAATTTTTGATTGACAGTAATATCATTTTTGGTAATTTGATTTACAAGTTTACTACCAATACTATTCGGAGTATCAGTTTTAAATATGAAGCAATCTTTCTTACATGGATTATCAATATCGAGAATTGAAAATGCTAATATTTCGTTTTTGTCAAAATATTTGTTGTCAAGACCTGTAAATTCAAAATCAATAATTAAATTCTTTTTGTGTTTTAATATAAATTTTTCCATTCGAATATAATTCAATTAAACAAATACATTATATGTGTTTTTATGAAAAAGTGATAAAGAAAAACTCATACCATTGATTGATATGAGTCATACAGATGCAAATTATTGTCCTCACGAGAGAAAAAATTACGTTCGAACGTAGAAAAACTGTTCTCTGAGAGTAATTTTCTTACATTCGTCTATTTATTCTCTTGTTCTTCTTTCAATTTTGCTTTGGTTTCATACCAAATTTCATTTTCTCTTTCAGACGTTGGTTTATAGTGTTCTTTTAAAAATGGACTTCTTTGCATTATCTTTTCTCTTTGAACAGAACCCATAGAAGCAAGGAATTCATCATCAATAAGACCTTGAGTATACATACTTGATATACTCATCAATGTTACATACAATACATCGATTGTCTCTTTTCTGATTTCATCAACATTGTTATTTTCAATTTCTTTCTTTAATTCTGTCGCTTCATCGATTACCGTTTGCACTTGTTTTTCAAGTGGCCAATCAGCAAAGTTTGAATAGAGTTCTTTTCTTATAAGAAGGTCATAGAAATCTTTAGCAGATTCCTTCATACCATCAAATACTTTTCTTGTTGATAGATTTTCCGTAATAGCCATCGCAATATAATTTTACAAAATAATAAATGTTATTTTTCTTTAGATGTTTTATCAACATCTTTTGATTTTGGTTTGTAGATATATTTCATAGCTTCGTCTTTGCCACCAATGAATGATTTATCAAAAACAAGAGCATATGAAATTCCAAGACCCGCAGCACTAATGAATGTTCCAACAATAAAGTTAAAAAGCATTGCGATTGGTGTTGTATGCAAACCATATGTTGTTACAGTGTCTCCAGTAGCAATCATTGCGTACGTAAACATACAGAATGCAATGAATGCAACAACAGCAAGTAATGCTACAATAACAAATATGATTTTAGCAACAAGCTTCGAAATAGAATCTTTGACAATAGTAAGTACAAAGAATACAATGATTGATATGAGGAGCGTTCCAATTGTAGTAAGAAAGATAACCCCAAGACCGCTGAAAAAAGATGACATGATTAATAGAAGAATTTATAAAAGAGTTGTTTATACTAATTTATTGATATATTTTGAGAAATCATAGAAATGTTCATTATTTACAACTGAATCTCTTTCTGCGACAACCTCACCATCGTTATTCACAGATAGTTTAGATGTTGGAAAATGTTTTGTAACAAGTTCCACAAAAGCTTGAGCTTTTTGGTGTTGGTCAAGATACATTGTAATACCAAACAGATTAAGCGCTTTCACAAAATCATCATTCTTTGATGAATTACATTTTGCTTTGTAATTACTTTTAACTTTTTGCAACATTGAATCCATTGATTCTACATTTTTAGTCATTTTCTTTAGACATTTTAACAAGGATATAAATATACGTATTTTTATATAGTTTTCTCTATATATCTTACGTAATCTGATTTTTTATATTTTTTATGAACGAAAAGTGAACAATAAATAAGTTATTATATTGTATCAACATCGTTTATATCAGAAAAAATGTAATTATAATGACAACGGTAAAAAATAATATTCTTCATTTGCGTTCTACAATGAATATCGATACTCACGAAGGCATTGATAGATTGATAGAATTTGTTGATGATGAGAGAAAAAAAATATCAAAGAAAATACAACAATCAAAAAGAGCAATATATAAACAGTCGTTTTGAAATAAGCTTAAAGAGATTAAAAGAATTAAGAAACAAATTAATTACATTATAGGAAAAAGATAGGAGTTAATCCTATCTTTTCTTTTTACAGTGGTCCGATTATTTTATACTTTTTGTTCGAACAGAAAAGAGTTTGAGTCTCAAGACCTCTGTAAATATTGTATCTATTCCGCTGTCACGCAGGTTTTATCACTCTTTCATACTTATCACGCATGAATTCGGCTGAGTTATAGAACCTTTTTTCATATTCTGGATGTTTATTGACTTGCGAATAATCAACAAATTTATATTTTGTTAACTCCCATATATATTTTATTTTTCTTCACGCCCATGTTGTTGGTCAAAGATACGAAACAAACAAATTATTTTTCGTTCCATAATTTCTAGGATACTGTTTGCTATATGTTTTTCATAAATATCGAAAATTAACACAATTGTGTCTCATTTCTGTTAAACCATCGAAATTTACTTCATATCTTGGTGATGGTTTTTCTGACAGTAAATTGTACCGAGAGCTTATATCCTCATTAAAGTTTTCGAAATTAGTAAGCGTTGATTTTAATCATGATTTATCAATATCGAATCACCAATATTCTGGTTTAAGTTTAAATCACTTCTCTCAAGTAATGTTATAGAAATTTTTTAATTTTTTAAATTTCAACTTATAAATATCAAATGGAAGCTTATAATCAGGAACAATTGAACACATTACACCATAACGTAGTCTCCTTTCTCATATATGTAATATAAATGCGCCCATAACATTTGAAACATTTCACACATTCCATCATGATATATCTTCTGCAAATTGCTCACATCAAGAAAATATAAATGACATATCTTTAAGGTTTTTTGTATTCCGTTTCTTCAGATTTTTTCACGTATACAAGGTACAATTGCTAAACATACTGCTCATATTCGTTACTTTTCACACATCCCCAATTTCACAAATCAATATCAGATAATCATGTTGAGCTAAACGTGTGATACATATTTGTCACTTTACTTGTATTCCAATTTTCCAATCATTTTCAATTAAATTTCCAACATTTCATAAACATGCCACTCATATTTACAACATTACTTACATCCCAATTTTTAAGTAATTCTCATTGTGTAAAATCACTTGCACAGAACAGATTTCTCATGTCAGTTATATTACTCACATCCCACGTTTCAATTCAACTCCAATCATCACGAGGACGGCCAGAAAATACATCATATAAACTAGTTAATCAACTAACATCAATTGACGCTAAGTCACAATCTCTATTATGTCTGAGATATGTTATTAATTCTACTCTGTTAAAAAAGCGTAATTGTCATCATATATTTTGCATTGGTGTTAATTACAAGAGAATAATTGAATAATATTAGTATCAAAAGAAGAAATCACCAACATCGCGAATTGTATAATTTGGGAATTGCATATGAACAGGAATTCTTAATGGCTCGTCACTTTGTGGAAGTTGGTATGTAGTTTCATCTTCGATACAATCTTTTGATAGATATTTCATCGAGTTATTAATCATCGATGTCTCACATGAATAATCCATTGTGAAGAATGTAAACATTTGTGACAATCTCTGATAGAATGTTTTTGAATGTAAGAATGTTTGTTCTTTATCACTCACGTTAAAATAATTAAACATAATAACATCTTTACAATTTGCAAACAATTCGTTATATTCTCTTGTTACAAACATATCTATCATCATAAGTCTGTCTTTTTCTGCTTTTGTTCTTGCGGAAATTCTTTTGTCTCATGTATTTTTATTAATAATTTTTTCAATTTCAGCAACATACGATTTAATGAATTGATAATCATTCTTTACAAATAACCTTGGCAATTTCAAATCAACTGGTTTGTGGTATCATCTTGGTACATACGAAAAAATACTGGTATTGATTTGATATACGTGAAGTCCAGGAATATTTTTCAATTGTCTCAATAATGATGGTGTGATAATTTCAATAGTATATGAATCAAGAAGTACATCATCATCATACAACTCAACGCCTTTCGTTTCGATTACTTCTGAAGAACCATTAAAATATATCTTATTTCCTTCTGTAAGTATTTTGTGTACTTGATATAATTGTTCAATGTTATCGATAGTCACAAGAACACGTCCGTATTCTTTTGTTTCTTCATTAAGATATAACAAAGTGTATGAAATTCCATGAATTTCATTTTGAGTAAGTTCGTACCATAATCCACCACCACCATACTTCACGACATGTTTTGATGGAAATGATGTATTTAGGCCAACATAATATGCAGATACGTTATACATGAGAAAATAAGAAAAATTGTATAAATTAGTACGTTTTATATAGTTATTTCGCGTTTTTTAATAAAAGAAAATCGCTGAGATTTTTCTCAACGACTTCTTACATCAGAATGAATGATTATGCAGAGAATATTCCAACAAGATTATTCATCATTTCAAGGTTGCTGTTCACTTGCTCATCTGTTTCATTACTTGAACCACCAAATGTATTCAAGAATTTGTTATATGCTTTCATCTTGCTTTGGAAATCTTTCACGATGTCCATTAAAATATCTTTACTTTCCTTAAATCATTCAATTACATCTTTATCATATTCTTTACTAGCATCTTTCACCTTTTTTTCAATGTTAGTAAGTTGTAATTTAATACCTTCGGATCTATTGTCAATTTCGTTCTTGATAGATGATGGAATTTTAATATCTTTCAGAAGAGTTACATTTTCAATATTTACCTGTTCGGTAATATTCTTTCTTTCTTGCATAATTTTATCAAGTAATGCTTCATTCTGATTAAATGACATGAGTACAACTTCTTTGTCTTCAACAGTACCGAGTCTGTCAGTACGACCAATACCTTGGTTTACCTCATCAAATCCAAGTTCATTAAAGAACATAAACACAATATTATTGAAATGTTGAAGATTTAATCATCTTGAAAGTTCATTTGCTCTACCAATTAACACATTACCGCCAGCTTCGATATTCATAGAATCATATGTGTTTAATGTTACAACATTAAGTTCTGACTTTTTAAATGATTCTTTTGCATCAGTAATTTGCTTATCTGTCCATAATGGGTCAACAATAATGATTGTATTCTTTTCAAAGAGATAATCAAGATAGTTATCAGAAATAAGATTGTTGATACCAGACTTATAGAAAGATTTTATTTTAATATCTTTAATCTTGTCATTAAGTGTTTTTGTTGCATTAATTAATTTTTGGAAGTCATATCTATTAAGATATTTTGTATAAAGCATTTCTGCCTTTTTAACGTTTTCAGAAAAGATTTCAACGTCACCTTTACCTACACCATCATTATCTTTATCACCTTCTTCAAAAACAGTAATTGCTTTTGAAATAAGTTGTGTAAAGTCATTAATGGAAGAATTAAAGTTCTCTGTTTCACTCATATAATCTTTCATTGTTTGATTATATTTCTCTTTAATCTTTTCATATTGTTCAATTTCTTTACCAGCAAGGAAGATATTCCTGTATTTGAACGCGTCTTGTTTATAAAGATGGCTAGATACAAGTTCGTCCATAACATCAGCCTTCAATACTTTACCAGAGTTATATACAATACCTTGGTGTATCAATTTTTTTGTCATAGATTCATTTACTGTATCAGCAGTAAGACATACCATCATACCACCCCAAGATTCTACCATCAATTTAGCCATTTTACCAATGTTATTTGATGGACCAGAAGCTGAGAAGAATATTGAGTTTTGATTTTCTTTACCAAATTCATCAAGAATCCAGAAGGAGAATCTATTTGCTCTGTTAGGAACATATTGTTCAAGCAACCAAATGGTATGAGTATTTGCTGTATAACCTCTCCACTGTGGAAGCATGGCTGTATCATGAGTCATAATCATATCCATAGCTATTACATTAATCCATGTTTGCATTGCAGTATACATTGCATACATATAACCATTAGGATCAAAACATTTTTCTGGGTCATATGTCCAAGCAAATGGAGGTTTACTATAATTTTTCTTTGGTTCATTTTTAGATACCTTACCAGATGGGAATATTTGATAGTTCTTTATACCAAGTCTCACAAGTGTATTATTAAACTCTCTCGCAATAGAAGCTTTAGCAACAATGTTAATTTTAATATCTTCTGGAACCAAGTCATCTTTTGTTACAAGTTTAGCTTCATTTTTCCAAATATCTTTGATGAATTTACAAGCTTTGTACATATTCTCTGTTTCTGGTGTTGATGTTGAATATTTAGCAAATACACCTTCACCTTCTTCTTTAAGAGTATTAAACATAATTGGTAATGTTTGACGAATACATTCCTGAATAAGAATAGATGTCAATGTTTTACCAAGACCAACGTCAAAGTTACACACGAAGTAATCACCAGCATAGTTACATTCTGGAATTTGGATATATCTTTCATCAATAGGAAGTTCAATCATCTTTTCAAGATTAAAGATTGCTGCCATATCAAAATCAGAAATATCATCTTCTAATCAAAATTTAGCGATATATGCTTGATATTTTTGTTTGTAGAAAGGGAATGACTGATGTGAAATAATTTGTGGATTATTTACATCATCAGATTGAAAACGAAAAATCGTATCATCATAGAATGGTTGAGCAAATGCACCAAGAATTAATCTTCTGTAGAAATGTAACACACCTTCTTTGATTTTATCTGTCTGAAAGGAAAGCTTTGTGTATCAATGCTTTTCATACATTTCATCAATGAATTGTGGTACATCAAAAACAACTTGTGACATGAATTGTTATTGTATACTTAGTAAAAATATTTTCTATTCTTTTATTATTATTACAACAAAAATAAAAAGAAAGAAAAAGGTAGATTGCTCTACCCTTTTATATAGATATTTTCGTTTATTTTTCTTCACCTTTTTTCTCAACATCTTTGTTGAGTTTTTCTTTATCATCATCCCAAGAAATATTGAAAGATTTTGCAAGACTTTCAAAATATTTAATAGCGTTGACTATACCATCAACATCATACATCTTGTGAAGATAATGTTTAAGAGGAAGTCCATTAGAATCATTACAAGAACACAACAGTTTTTTAGAAGATTCTTTTACACCATGAATCATTGTTACAATATAGTCTTCAATCTTTTTTGTATTAACCGCAGAAACGTCACCGAGCTTTGCACTCTTGTTATATGCAATAAGGGCTTCACTTGCTTTACTTCTATAGAATGAGATTGTGGAAACAATACTATCGATTTCTTCTTCACCCTTTTTAACAGCTGTATCATATAATTCATTGATATTATTAATAACAGAGTCGATATTTTCGCCAACGGCTTCACCAATAGTTTTTTCTTTTCTTGGTTCTTCTTCAATTTTTTCTTTTTCTTCATTGATTACTTTTTGAGCTTCTTTCTCTTTGTTTATTGCTGTAACAGCTTCTTCAAATGAGTTATATGTGTTAATGGC
>PDWI01006126.1_pt1 | contig 15242 bp, 13 predicted proteins | sample 1430891 | NCBI WGS metagenome assembly PDWI01 (sample SAMN01162508, study PRJNA174530) | Oral metagenome, whole genome shotgun sequencing project. | biome: Marine environment; feature: Marine mammal; material: Swab sample of the gingival sulcus; isolation source: swab sample of gingival sulcus... | reverse complement strand
TGCACTGGGTCATGGTGCCAATGAAGAATTCTGCTAAAACACTTCTGCCCTTTTTTGCATTTAATACTACTCTTAAATTTACTTGAGATTAGTATAAAACTAGCATTAAGCCTCAATTTTTTCGTAAAGCTTGACGCCTTTCGTAAACAGTCTCCACACACCAAACACACCAAGAACAACCCCCAATACAATTATCATAGTGGGAAGCCCTGAAAAATTAGTCCATTTTTGAACCAGAATAGCCACTAAAACCAATACAAAGGTAACCCCCAATTTCGTAAGCATTGAAAAGGATAACGCCTTCGAATTTTTAACCGCCTGATTTTCGTGCGTCCAGTTGAGATTCGGAAACTTTATGTCATTCATATGGTCAATCGAAATAAGGAACAACGAGTAACCAGTAGCCGATGCAATGGCAATAATAATATCAAGAATTGGAAGCTCCAGAAGAACACCGTAGGCAATCGTCGCAATAAGTCCAATCGGCATTGAAATCAGCAAAGTAAACATAAATCTCGACAACACCTGTGTTTTTGCTGGTATCGGTATCACTTTATTCTGCCAAAACGTTTTTCCCTCTCTTGCAATATTGGAACCGCCAAAAGTTGAAAGCGTCACACAAGACAGGAATATTGCCATAAGCACCCATTTCCCAGCACCACTTGTTTCGTTAAAATGTTGTATCTTATCAATGGTAATAACTCCCATATACTGATACATCAAAAGCAGTAATGGTGTAATTAATGCATTGACATAGCACGCCAAAATAAAGCGTTGCGACGAATTAATAACCGCAAACTGTCTGCCAAGAAGTCGAAGAAAGACGGGTTTTGTTTCAAGTGTTACTTTCCCCTTCTTCACCGACTTATTCTCTGGTGTTTCAAGAACAACTTTTGCGAGGAATCCACAAGACCACAGCACAAGAAAGCCCAACGCCAAACTACCTACAATCAAAATCAATCCCTGCATCATATTGCCGAGAATAAAGTCACCTGCAAAAATACAAGGCGGAAACATAGAAGAAAGTCGACTTCTCATAAGCTCTGTAATAGTATCCGCTTGATGCTGGATTTCACTCGACGATGTAATAAAAATAAAATACGCAACAAAAAATACAATGTTTAAAATGACATTGATTATTTTCTTAAGCGCTGAATTTACAAGCAAACGCGCCATCGGCATAATAACAAGAAGTGCCAAACTCATCGGAAGAATCGGACATACAACACACGCAATAATTGCTGGTAAAATCGTCGCTGCCCCAAAATCCTTTGCTATAAATAACATCATTGGAAATAAAAAATAAAGTACTTCTAAGAAGGTCAAAAAATACACCAGCAGTATTCTTGCGGTGAATATTTGCCTTGCTTTGATGGGAAGTGTTGTCAGTTGTGTAATTGATTTATCCCCACCGATTGCAGACAGAACTGTCGAAAAAGCAGTAAAGAAAACAAACCCCGATGCTATCATATAGGCAAACGCTGGTGCAAATTCTACCAATCCCATATCCCTAAAAGAATAATATATATTCATAGAAATTGTAAATACCATCGGAAGAAACATCAGCGGCATAAGAATTAGAGCGACTTTCGCCCAAGCGCTAGATTTCCCACTTTTACTAGAACCTGCCGCAAAACTTCCCCACATTTCCTTTAAATAAATCTTTGAAAGAAGTACCGTATTCCTCATTTTGTCATCTCCAAGAACAAATCTTCTAGCGACTCGTCGCTATCTCCACGAATCTCCTCTAACGTACCCACTTTTATTATCTTTCCTTTGCTAATAATCGCAATTCGATGACAGAGATTCTCCACCGCCTCTAGGATATGTGAAGAAAATAGCACCGTACCACCTTTAGCGCAGAACTCAATCATCATATCTTTTAGGAGTTTCATCGCCTGTGGGTCGAGACCTACATGTGGTTCATCAAAAATCATAATCTCAGGATTCACCATAAACGCACTGACAATCATGAGCTTCTGTTTCATACCGTGCGAATAACTACTGATTTTAGCTCCCAGTTCTCCCTCAATGCCAAAAGCAGTTGCATACTTATCAATACGCTCCTTGCGCTCTTCTTTCGACACCCCATAAACATCGGCAATGAAATTCAAATAATCCATTGCCTTGATATTACTAAAAATCTCTGGATGATCTGGGATAAACGAAAACTTTCTTTTTGCTTCCATCGAATCCTTTACAATATCAAATCCACTTAATACAGCAGTTCCACTTGTCGGTGGAATAATCCCCGTCATCATTTTGAGTGTTGTGGTTTTCCCAGCCCCATTCGGCCCGATAAAACCAAAAATTTCGCCTGATTCAATATGAAAACTTACATCATCAGCTGCCAATTTTTCACCATACTTCTTCGTGAGATTTTTTAATTCAATCATCTACACGTCCTCCTAAATATTTGTTCGAAAACAAATTCTCAATCTCTTTCCGTACAATACCCCGTGTTTCCTAAAAAACACGAGGCATCCTATATTATTATTAATTTATTCTATTCTCCAGTCGGTACTGCTGGAACAAAATCCCTCGTCGCGTCGTAATTCCCACTGAAAATTTTAAGGTATTTATTATTTTTATTCATAAACAAATACGTATTTTCGTCAATGGTCTCCTCATACGATTTCAGCGTTCTCCAAAACTCGTAGAACTCTGGGTCTTTCGAGAAACTCTCCGCATAAATCGCAAGTGCCTCCGCATCTGCCTGACCTCTTATAGTCTCCGATTCCTCAATCGCCGATGCCACAATCTCTGCCACCTGCTTATCCGTATCAGCAACTGTATTATTATACAGCTCAAGACCCTCTGCGCGAATCTGTTGCGCAATCGCCTGACGCTCTGCAATCATCTTCTTATAAGTCGATTCAATATTAGATTCAGGAATTACCGTACGATACACGTCAATATCAATAATTTTAATCCCTTGAGATGCCAAATTCGCATTCAAATCGCTTCTAGCATCACTCAAAATCGTATCCAAAGACTCCTTGTTATTAAGGAAGTTATTACTAGTAAGCTGATTGATACGGTCGATAACAACCGCGTACACAACCTCGTCAATCTTACTGTTCGCACGAGTAAGTGAGCCTAGTGACGCATTGAACATTCCCGGATGCGTAATTCTCCATTGCGCATAAATATCAATATCATACTTGATTTTATCTTTCGTATTGATTTTCGCCGTATTGGATACATAAGTATTCAGTTTCTCACTGTTTTTCTCAACCGTAGTGATAAACGGCACCATAAACTTAAGACCCTTTGTCGTATCAATGGCAACCCCTTTAAACTGTGGATCCAAATCACTCTGCATAATAGCAGTTTCTTTATCAACCTCTGCTAACACAACTTTTTGAATATCACCGAGCACCCTGACGACAGCTACTTCGTCTTCGCGAACAACATAAACCGAATTATTTAGTAGCATAATCACCAACACAATAATAATTGGTAAAATAAACGCTTTCTTATTGACCGGTTTTCCTTTATTTTCTCTTACAAATATCGTTTTTTTCTTCGCTCCATGAGCGCTTTGTTCTTCTCTATTCTGATTAAAAATATTTTGATTTTCCATAGCGCCCTCCTATTCTATCGCCGGTCCAAGTTTCATATACTTGACCAAACTATCATTTTCGCTGTCAATAATGTACTTGTTTTTGGACTTCGATAAAATCTTTTCCATCGTCTCAATATACATCCTAGAAAGCGTTACATCTTTGGATAACGCATACTTTTCATACACTTGATTAAAGTTTTCGGTATCCCCTTTTGCCTGTGCTATTTTCTCCGCTTTATATGCCTGCGCTGACTGAATCATCTTATAGGCATCCGCCCTCGCAGCCGGAAGTTTTTCATTGGCATACTTCTCTGCATTGGACTTATTGGCATCTTTTTCATTCGACGCAATATTTACATCATCATAAGCAAACTGAACTTCTCTAGGAAGTAGTACATCGGTAAGACGAACATCAACAACCGTAATACCTAGCTTGTACGTATTTAATTTCGCTACCAAATCAGGAATAATTTCTTTCGAAATCAAATCCTTATTGACCAGTGCGTCATCCAATAACTGATTCTGCACATTGGAACGAAGCACACTTTCAAAAGCAAGACGAATCGTAAACTCCTGATCATCCACTTGATAGTGGTAATACGCTGGATCAGAAATTTTATACTGAATAACCGCACCAATATTAATCAAATAAGATCCCTTCGTGAGCACATTCGCCTCATCGGGTGCTTCAAAATAAGTCGCTCCAGACTCTTTCGTCGGTTTTGTATCCACCCTATAACCATACTGGATGGATAAAATTTCATTCGTATTGTAAATAATCACATTGTCAATAAACGGTATCTTATTATGAAGACCTGCCGCTGTATCAACTTTTAACATTTTTCCAAAACGCTCTACTATCGCAACCTGAGCATTTCCAAGTGTATAAAACGACTGCGTCGCCAACACACCAAGAATCGCAAGAATCACGATGACAACAATTAACTTTCCTGGTTTTTTAATCATTGTTCCCCCTTCCAAGCCATTATACACCAAAAGTCAAAACTGTACTTAAATTTAGCAAATTTTTAATCCATTTTTAATAATTCTTTTAAGGGGACTTCTAAAAATTGAAATCTATCTTGTTCGCTATGCTACGTAAAATAATTTATAAAGGGATACTCACCTTAGCTGTAAATCCCTCATCAATTTCGGATTTGGTTTCCAAAACTCCATTTAAAGCACCAACCCTTTCCGCAATTCCCTTGAGACCATTTCCATAGACAATATTATCGCATCCGTCCCCATTATCCATCACCAGCAAAGACAACTGCTCGCTTCCAATCACAACCGACACCAAAATTTCTCTACACTCAGAATGTTTCAACGAATTCGTCACAAGTTCTGTGCATATTCTGCTAACTGCATCGTAAATTTGCACCCCCACCGTGTAATACTCTCCCTTAAAATTCAAATGCGTAATAATATTGGTATCACCCAATTTTCTTAAAGTGCCCTCTAAGTCTTTTTTCAGTTCATATCCCTTGTAATCACGAACCTCACTGCTAATATTCTCCATGGTCGCAATCCCTACATCAATGGTATCAATACTATCCGCAAGCGACTTTTCAGCCAATTCATTGTCCTTTCCAATATAAATTTTACACACTTCAAGCAGTTTTATCACAACTACTAATGAATGCCCTATCACATCGTGAAGCTCACGACCAACATATTTTCTAGCTCCTACCATCGACTGCTCTTTTAAACAGTCAATCAAATCACGGAGTTCCTGATTGGCAAACTCATACTGTTTTTCCTCTGCCATCAATTCCTCAGCGCTGTTCTTATACTCCGTAATATTATTCAGCGTGGTAATCACCCTAACACTCTTAAAGGAAGTCACGACAATACTGCTCACAATAAAATCATAGTTTGCAATACGAATCGTATTTTGAAGTACATCTCCACCACTCCGCTGTTTTACAAGATGAAAATGCTCTTTTAACCCTTGCTCTAACACGGCGATACTTTTGCCGCCAAATAAACCTTTCACCTTCTTGTTCATAAACACAATCTTGTGATTGCTAGCAGAAATAACAATAGACGTATCTAAATTATCCACCACTTCATGTCGCATGATTGGAGAAATTGTCAAAAATTGCTCTCTGAGGATTACATATAAAAAAACGGTAGTCACAGTTAAAAAAGCCAGAGGCGTAATATCAAACCAAAAATCAATTCCCATCGAACGTACCCAATGAGACCACGTTCTTGTTATGTACATTCCATTCAATACCAACGGAAAGACGATTAACACAATCACGACCACATTGTAACTCCAATTTTTATGTCGGAGTTCACGCCGTAAAGACTGAAATGCATAAAAAAGTCCTACAAAAATAAAAACGTACTCAATAATGGAATGAACATAAAACAAAACACCAAATGCATCATCAAAAAAATTAAAATAGGAGTAAAACAGATAATGCCACGGATTCGTCAAAACAATTAAAAATTGGCATAATGAAATACTCCAAAAAAATCTTTTAATCCGAAGAGAAAATCGCTTTTTCTTGTAATGCGAATAAAACGCCTCTAAAAAAAACACTTCAAAGGAGCATATACACGCATAATACAAAACCACAAAAGTCCAACGGAGCGTCACATTATACGACACTGTTTTCCCGATTTTAAATACGATCCACCCGATGATAGAAAGTTGCATAAGAAAAAAAGTGCGCGTGATAAAATCCCACTTTACTTTCACATACAAGTAAGATAATATCGCCAAGAATATAATTGCCATCACAATGTGACTAATGCATATCACGGCGATTTCAACTTTTAACACTTCGCTCATCGTATCCACTACTATTTATCTCCAACATCATCTAGCCGTATAAGCGTTCTAATTTCGATTTTCAACACTGATTCATCATCTATTCCAAAATATCACTATCAAGAACATGAACAGCCAATTGTATTCGGTCTCCCACGCCTAATTTTTCATAAATTTTTGTAATTTTATTTTTAATCGTCCCCTCAGAATAATTAAAAACTTCAGCAATCTCCTTATTGCTTTTTCCGTCGACAATCATCTGCACAATTCTAATTTCAGCGGCACTTAGATCACTGTCCTTCGATGTGTTAATCATTGGAATTTTAGAGAATTTTTCCACCATCATTCGCTTAACAGAACTTGAAATCACCGTGAGCCCTGAATGTACACACTTAATTGAAAGCACCAATTCTTCTGGTGTTACTTCCTTAGTAATATAACCATCAGCATCCCTAACAAACGCTTTCGCAATGTTTTCTTTGCTGTCAAATGTGGTAAGTACAATTATTTTTGTTTCCTTACATTTCTCTTTTATGTACTGCAAAGCTGTCAGCCCATCTAATTCTGGCATCTCAATATCCATAATTACAACATCAGGTTCGTATTTATTGCAAATTTCAATTGCTTCATTGCCATTTCCGGCTAGTGCCACTACTTCGATTTCTTCGTCCACACTTGCAATTTCTTTTAACGAATTTCGAAGTAACACCTGATCATCGACAATCATCACTTTTATCATTCTTTACCCCTTTCCTATTCTTTGTAATTCTTACCCTTTATCATTCTTGTTCATAATAATTCATATAAGAGTTAACCGTTTCTCTAACTTCCTTCAATTCCTGCTTTGACAAGCGTATCAATCGCTCAATTTGATAAACCGCGCTATTGTCATAAACAGATATTTCCTTGATGTCCTCCTTCAAACGATGCATTACCTTATTTTGATTATTCGCAACCTCTTTCAATAAAATTTCAATTTTCTTCTGTCTCTCTATTTCGTAGACTTTTTCCTTGTATTGAACAAGCCTATCATTTATTCTTTTTAATTTTGTTCTTTCATTTTCAATGTTGTTAAGATTTTCAATCAAAGGTGTCACATCGACAAAAGTGAATATGTAGACATCTTGATTTCTGTCATTCAAAAATGTTTTCCTGCGATACTGAAAATATCGAATTTTTCCTCCAAATTCATCTGAAGAACTCTGAGGATATACCAAAATAATATTTTCCCTGCTCTCACTGTATTCCGTTCTATCCTGAAAAATACTCTTCACATCACCAATATCAAGATAAAAATTTTCTTGAAACAGCTTGGATTTAAGGGCTTTATCACTCTGAAATACAATCTCTCCATCAGGGAGCGTAATAAACACGTAGTCCAAGATCATATTTCTAGCATCATTAAACACATTCAAACTAATTTGATATTCCATTAACATCATAACCGAAAGTACAAAATGAATGAAAAACAAAACAATAGCCAATCGAAGGGATTGTCTAAATAGCAAATAAATCATCATTACTAGAAAAAATCCACCCAGACTCCAAAATAATTTCACCTCATATGATTTCTCTTTACTATTGATTTTTCGCTGTTCTCTCCAGTAAGCTGCATAAAAAACGATTCCGACCAACAAATAAAAAAGCAAGAACACCACGGACAACAAATGAAAGATATGCACCATTTTTAGCTGAACAATCACCTGTGAAACAAACTCAAACAAAAGCACCAAAATCAGCTGTACGCCCCCAAAAATGAAGAATTTACGATACTTTCTGGTTTTAAATACAAGAGTTACCAAAAAAACAACCAAAAGGCACAGCGAAAGCGCAAGAAACAAAACGTTCCAAAACTGCGTAAGTGTATAATACCTTCCGTCACCCATAAATCCTCCTAAACCATTATACTATATCTTCAAAGCTTTATGCGATAGACAAAGTATATAACATTTACAAATATCCTTTTATTCATTTACCCTCTTTCCTCATTAAAAAATATAAATTGTTATAACATATTTTAAATATATTTTCTCGTGCTGCGCAAAAACTTTCCGTATCATCTTGATTTTTCAAAGCACAAAAAAAGAGCTGCTACTTTGATTTTTCATCACTCTGTAACAGCCCCTCGCTATCTATTTATCAATTAAGTAATACATCGTTCCTTGATACACAGATTAAATTTTCAATCTTTATGAAATTAACTATTCTTATGGTTCAGGACAAAACATGACATCAATAACGGTTTCCTCTGGATTGTTCATATCTTCACGAATAGTAATCACAATCGAACCTCTTTCACCCACAGCAGCCGTCATATTTCCAGTAAATTTACCATCTTTCCCCAAAAGACTGAAATCCTTGAGACCAGAAAGCATGTCATAGAAATAATTATACGCCTCTTCTCTAGTTTCATCAGTAAAGTAGGCATAATAATAGTAATTATCATCAGGAGAGCTCATATCATACTCCATTTCACGGAATCCAATTTTTAAAAGTTCAGGATCAAAATCGACTGGTAGTGGCTCCGTACCAACCCCTGTCTCTATAATATCATCGCCCATTTTGATAATTTCATTTCCGTTTGAAGATGTGTCATTAGAAATACTCCCCAATTGCGACATCATCATTTTTCGTCCTTCTCTAAGTTCCTCAATTTGCTCATCAGTAAGCTGAGCATCTGCCACTTTCATATACTCTAAATAATCTTCCAAAGACATTCCTGCAATAGATGCTCCTTGAGCATATACTGTAACCGGATCAGTATCGACGGCTGCATAGTAGTCATAAATTTCTTGAACACTCATATCGTATTTTTTCGATTCCAAATCAACCAATTCGTCTACAATTGACTGAACTTTTTCAACACTAATCCCTTCTTTTGCAGCAATATCTTCAATGGAACCGACATTCATCATTTCCTCTATTCCTGACTGAAATTCATTCATTTCGTCTACATATCGTTGTTCCATAGCCGCAGCTTCTTCCTCGTCGATTTCACCATCACCGTTTAAATCACCCGCCATAACTTGACTTTGAACTTCTTCGTAAGCGGTGCTAACTTCCTTTGCCACACTTGCAAGCTGTTCTCCTGCCTCTTTAATTTCAGCTACCTTCCCACACGCAGTAAGCGAAAATACCATTGCACCTACTAATGCTAAGCTAACTATTTTTTTGTTTAACATTTCTTCCTCCTTATATATCGCACAATTGATAGAAATAAATCAATACCTCTAACCTTGTGACATTGTTTTCAATTTGCTTCTTACAATATGATAAATCAAACCGAAAATCACAAATAAAAGCATACACCTTAATTTTACTCACAATTTCAAATTTATGCAATATACCTAACGTCATCAAATAGTGACCTCAGGTCACTACCTCTACTCACTTCATACAATGGATAATGCTCAAAAATCACATAATTTAATTATTGGCTCATATTTTCTAGGTTTTTAATGTGTCGGTATTCCACCACTAAAAATACAAGCACCACAAAAAACATTGGTAAATCAACCAACCCAAGCGAAATCCACACACCTTTTAGTCCATAAAACTTCGGCAAAAAATAAAGCATAGGAAGCATCATAAGAACCCCTCTCGACATAGTGAGAAGAAACGCCTTCTTCGCTTTACCTACAGCGGTAAAATAGCCACTCATCACCATGACCGCTCCAAACAGTGGAATGAACATCATTTCATAGAACAGTCCTTCGATCGCAATGTTTTGAAGCGTTCCCTCTACCGGTGCCATCCAGCTAACAGGTATCTTAGGGAAAAATACTGAAATCACCCATATCATCGTTAAATAAAACGTTACCCAAGCAAGTGCAACACCTGCAGCACGTATCATTCGATTGTAATTTTTCGCTCCAAAATTAAATCCGATAATCGGCTGAAGGGCGTTGTTCATCGCCATAACAGGCATTATAAGAAGCGATGCAATTGACTTAATAATCGTATAGGCACTCTGTGCTACTTCGACGCTACCAGCCGTTTCGACACCCGAAATCACAAGCGGTGTTGCACCATACGCTCTGACAAGTGACACAATAAATATCCCCATCATCGCTCCAGTTGCATTATTAAAAAACGGTGTGATGCCGATGGAAAAGATTTTTTTCAAAATGTCTCCACTGGGCTTTATGAATTTAAGTGGTACTGAACTAATACCTCGTTTATATAGAGACAAACAGTACACAAAACCAAGTACTTGTCCAACAACCGTTGCCCACGCAGCACCTTCCACTCCCCAGCCAAACACAAAGATAAAAATAGGGTCAAGAATCAGATTCGTCACCGTACCAACAAGAGATGTAATCATAGAGTGCTTTCCATCACCCTGTGACCGAATCGCATTGTTCAGTACAAACGTAGGACCTACAAAAATAGTTCCAAGCAAATAAATTCGAATGTAGGAATGGGCATACCCTATATTTTGAGTGGTAGCACCATATCCCAATAAGATATTTTTGGAAAATAGCAAAAGCAGTATATCTAACAAAAATATCGTTCCTAAAAGCATTATCAGGGCATTGGATAAAATCCTTTCTGCAAGTGCCCTGTCTCGTTTTCCAAGAGCAATGGATATATTTGCTGAACAACCCACGCTAAATAAAATATAAATGGAAAATAGAATATATATTAACGGCGATGCAATCCCAACACCGCCTATCGCGACACTTCCAACCTCTTCAATCCTAGAAATAAAGAGCTTATCCGCAAAATTGTAAATGGCATGTGTAAGCATTGCCACAAAAGCTGGAATATAGAGTTTAAAAAAGAGTGCAACAACAGGTTTTTCAGCCAAATCACGTTCTTTTGGCGTAAGCTCTCTACTTTCATTCATAAAACGCTCCTCTCATTGTGTCTATCCAATCTTCATTAATAGTATTCAAAAAATAAACTCAAGTCAATAGATTATTGATAATTATTATCAGTTTAATCCATTTGTTGCTCCATCAAATTCATGACTCTGACAAACCATATCCAAAACTTTGAGTATTACCTTAAATTTTGATATAATTTGTTTTATGGATAATTATGATAAAAACATGGTTATAAAACGCCAAGAAGTTCTTAGAGCAAAAATTGTCATACTGTATATCTTGGATTACTTTGCCGTTCCTCTAACCAAGGAACAATTCGTCGATTTTGTAAGCGCTGAAGAACTCATCAATTACTTTGATTTACAAACGTATACAGATGATTTGATGAAAGTAGGTCATATCGAACTATCGGAAAGTGAAGGGAAAAACTACCTTCTCATAACGGATAGTGGCAAAGATACTGTAGAACTCTTTTTGAGCGAAATCAACCAACCACTTCGAAGAAGACTCAATGATGCCATCGATGAAAAGAAAAAATCGTTTAATATTAAAACAAACATTATGGCAGAATACGTCAAATTAGATGAAAACGAATACAATGTGCAACTGACAATCAACGAGGGCGCCTATCGTTTGATGTATATTGATCTCAACGTCCTTACGAACAAAGATGCAAAAAAAATATGCGAAAATTGGCGAAACAACGCGAGGTATATGTATGGAGATTTACTTCACCTACTCACCAAAAATAACGGCGAAAACCAAGTTAACGATAACAACAAAGAAGAATAATTAATACAAAAAACTTTTGATTAAATATCTAAAAAAGTATAGTAAAATGTCATTTTTAAACATAAACAAAAGCGACCAATCAGATTGCTAACCCAGTATGGGTTATTCATCAAAAAGGCGGAACAAAGGAGGAAATTTGAAACAAAATAATATCAAACATAAAATATGTTCTACCATATTTATTTTGTTTTCGTTATTTCTGATTACAGAAATACTGTATGGATTTTCACATCCTACTTTCGCCACAGAACCCCTTATTTACAGAGGAGACATTAAAATTCCAGGGCAAAGGGTGAATAACCTTGCACTCCGATATCCAATTATAATAATAGACGGTAAATACTACCTGCCGATGACAGAAAACTTCACAAAATCAATTGGTTTAAACATTGAACCTTATACCACCATTTCAAAATCAAACGAAAAAACTGGAATCAGCTGGTCAGAAGCTGAGACAATTGAACTCTATTCCAATGATCTCATTGAACCACTATCCGAAAATGAATTTAGTGTTACCGTTGATATTGACGCAATAAAACCGCTAGTCACAAAGGTATATGTTGATGGCACATTGCTTAGAAGTAGTTCTCCAGTTTATGAAATTAACGGCATTGCTTACCTCTGTATCGACCTAACAAATGATTTTCAATTAAGTAGCACCGATATTTTAATGCGCGGTATTATTCCAGCAGAAGAAATCACACTGCCTAGCAAATTCAACACCTTTGATACTTTAGCCATTAATAACTTTATAGAAGATCAAGGAACTACTCAAAATTGTTGGGCATACGCGGCACTATCCATGTTTGAAATCAAAATTGCAAAAGATATCGGTGAGATTTACAATTTTTCAGAAGAACATCTCATCAAAGAATGTCCTATTCCTTCCAATTCAGCCAGTGGCGGAAACTGGAGAGGTTCTGCCTCATACTTCACGCGCGGAATTGGACCCGTAACCGAAAAAATTTATAAGAGATATACGCGTGAATATGAAATGGATGAAGACAAGCCACCTCTAAAACCAAATTTTTTATTAAAACGATACGATGAAATTTCAGGACTAAATGATATAAAAAAAGCCATCTACCAAAACGGCTCCGTCTTAACTTCAATGTACTATGGTCCAAAAAGGAATAATTTTTACAATGCAGAAAATTATTCTTATTACTGTGATGACCAAGATTGTCAGCCAACGCATGAATTAATATTAGTCGGCTGGGATGATTACTTTTCAAAAAGGAACTTCAATAATACACCAACTACAACTGGTGCATTTATTGCAATGAACAGTTTCGGAGGCAGTTTTGGTGACAATGGATTATTTTATATTTCATATGATGACGTTCTAGCCTCAAAATCTGCCATTACTATCAAAGAATATGAACAAACTCCAAACACATTAGTGATAAGTCAAGATAACACCGGAGTTACACACTATGAGTCTTGGCCGGGAAAAGGTGATTTGTACGCTATTTTGAAATTATCTGATAAAAACATTAACAACGACAAATTTTCCGATAGAATTAGAGGCATCGGTGTTTTTGCTGGGGGCGAATGTATTGTTACAGCATATTATTCCGAAAGTAAACCCTACAAAAAAAACAAACTGGTATTTTTAGGAGAAACACATTTTGACAAAGCTGGTTACAAAACTATTGAAAGTTATTATAATATTCCCATTAAAAATGAATTCTACATTGTGCTAAAGTACTCTTCTGCTGAAAAATTTGTAATACCGATTGAAGCGCCCTACCCCGGAATAGACTACACAATATACTCCGAACCAGATACAAGTTTTATAGCATACGAAGATATTGATAAATTAAAATCAACTCCACTGTATGATTTAAAACCCAATGGCACTATCGTGCTTCGACTTATTGTTGAATAAAAATTTTCAATTGTGTTTTAAACGTTTTTGGGTTCATCGTCAAAATAGCTTATCACTGAGATTCTTTCTTTATTTTCAGTTGCATCCTCTATCGCCATCTGCAACATATTAAAATAAATCGCCAAATCTCCGGTAATCTTAGATCGATTGACAAAGATACATTGAACATCGTTTTCATAATTCAACAACGTATTGTACAATTCATCAAGGTTTTTGACATTAGTATTTAGTTTTAGTTCTCGTACAACATGATTCAGTAATTCTTTATTACTTTTTATACTTGCTAAATTAATTTTTACTGTCATATTAACCTCCTATTTTTTTGCCAATAGTATAGAACAACTCTAAACACAAATCTTATAAACAATTATTTTAATATTCTTATATCCCACGATACTTTATTTTATCTCATTCTACCATACCCCTAGATTATAATCAAGACTTTAGACCTAATAAATTTGTTTTAATATTAAATTTTTGTAATATAGAAAAACTCCTCTCTTAGGTATTGTTTTTTTGTTTATTTTCAATTATAATACTAAAGTGCGGTCGCTTGATTTCATAACAAGCCGTCGTAGCTCAGCAGGTAGAGCAACGCCATGGTAAGGCGTAGGTCGGGGGTTCAAGTCCCCCCGTCGGCTCCATATGCTCGGGTGGTGAAATGGTAGACGCGCTGGATTCAAAATCCAGTGGAGGCAACTCCGTGAGGGTTCAAGTCCCTCCCCGAGCACCAAACCGTTCTCGTAGCGAGTTCGGTTTTTTCTTTTTTCTTTCAATAATTCTTGAATTTTATCAATTATACACGTGTAGCACTAGTAAAAGATTCACTCACCACAAATGACACGGGCATTATAATAAACACACCCAACGAGAAACAGTATCGTCTATTCTCATAAATTATATTGCTAGAACATTTTAAAAACATTCTCTTATACTTGCTCTCTTACTATATCTTTGTGACATCAATATAGACAAAGTCGATAATACCATCTGATGGCTCTGCAAGTAAATTTCCCTGTGCATATTCAATACCTTCACTTTTGAGGAATCGAAGTTCTTCTTCATCTTCCACGCCTTCCGCAATTATTTTTATATCACTGTCTTTACACAATTCAAAAATATCACGTACTGTTTTTTGCTTGGTTTCATCAATCTGAATCCCGCGAACAATATTAATATCAATTTTTATGTATTTAGGACTGATCTGTCTCAGTAGTTGTTTGGAAGAATACCAGTATCCAAAATCATCAATACATATGCCAAATCTATTATTAGAAGCCCATAATAACTTACTCAATAAGGAACTTTTACTCATTTTTTCAATTCCAGAAATATCTATAATAATTTTCTGCTCTACCCCTGCAAACAAATCTTCTATTT
>PDWI01006125.1_pt1 | contig 15242 bp, 12 predicted proteins | sample 1430891 | NCBI WGS metagenome assembly PDWI01 (sample SAMN01162508, study PRJNA174530) | Oral metagenome, whole genome shotgun sequencing project. | biome: Marine environment; feature: Marine mammal; material: Swab sample of the gingival sulcus; isolation source: swab sample of gingival sulcus... | reverse complement strand
GATATAAAAAGTCCACAGTGTTACTATTATTATAATAAAAAATATAAAAACGGAAAGGAGAGTATGGTGTATTTAGTTGATAAATATATCATACAAGGAAGATATGAATAAAGTTTATTTTAAGGGTTTAGGAATGCTTAATAATATGATGGATTTAATCAAGGAGAAGTGGACTGATGAAGAGGGTGCTGGAGTAATTGAACTTGCTATAATTATACTTATTTTAGTTGGACTTGCGATAGTTTTTAAAAGTGAGATAGACGGAATTTTAAATGGAATTTTAAATAACTTGAATAAAAACATCCCTAGTATTTAGAGGTTAGTTTATGGAAAGATTTTTAAAAGATTGTGTCGAATTTGAAGTTAAGATGCTTGAAAATGCTAAAATTGAGCATGTAGTGCCGATTAAAAGTATAGAGAGAGATGGAGAGGTTTCTATTTATTATAGTGATGATTATAAGAGTTTTATTAGCGAGACTGAATGTTTAAAACTTAGGGAGTGCAAAAGAATATTTGATAGTTTAAGGTCTTTGTATGAGGAGATTGACGATTATTTGTTATCGGTAGATAAGCTTTGCCTAGGACTTGATGATATAATGATTAATAAGGATGGTGAGATTGCTTTTTTGTATTTACCAGAAAAAACTCCAGAGAAGAGTTTTGAGTCAAGTTTGGAAGTTTTGTTAAACGAACTGATTTTAAATATTGAAAGTGAAGAAGAAGTCTTGAAGGTTAAGCAAAATTTGGGTATAAATAAGAAAGTAGAGAATAAAAATGTGGATTATTTCTTAGGGTTGTTTAATAACAAATTTTGACACAAATAAAGAATAATGATATAACGTAGTAACTAAAAAGCGGTGAACCCTACCAAAAAGTGGGAGTTAAAAAAGTTTAGGGTAGACATTATGTTTACCCTATTTTGCTGTTAGGGATATAAAATGCTTTTGTGTTATAAAACATGCAATTGTGTTAGGTTTTTTTGATGATTTTGTAAGATATTTTTGGGAATTGACTATCGATTATAATTTTTTGAATAATTTCTTTAAATAATGGTGTATAACACTTGTCTATTTTATAATACTGTGTTATACTATTTCAGTTGTATGTTCCATAAGGAACTTAAAGAGAAATGTCTGATACTATGTCGGAATATAGTAGGTAAAGGCGAAAGAGGTGAAAAAATGAGAGAAGGAATACATCCGGAGTACCATCAGGCTACTATTAAATGTAACTGTGGTAATGAATTTGTTACTGGAAGCACTAATAAAGAAATTCACGTTGAGATTTGTTCAAAGTGCCATCCATTCTATACTGGACAACAAAAATCAGTTTCAGCTAGAGGTAGAATTGATAAGTTCAACCGTAAGTACAGAAAAGAATTGGTTCAGGATTAGTAAAAATTTGAATATTAAGCAGATATTACATTCTGCCAAATTTCCATACTTAAAAATAGGGTGGATATTTGAAAATTTGTTGATTAAGTCGGAGATTCCTCCGACTTAAATTTTTATTAAATTTTTAATTAAATTTGATTTAATTAAGGGTGAGTAGTTCTTTGTATGTTGAGCGCTCATTTAAGTAATAACTTTAATTATTATTAAATAGGAAATATTATGAATTCAGATAGAAGAAGACCTACTAATATTGGTGGGCAAGCGGTCATGGAAGGCGTGATGATGCGTAATGATTTTAGATACGCAACAGCTGTTAGGACTGGTAAAAATAAAATAGAGATGGATAAGAGAGAATATACAAGTCTTACACAGAGAAATTCTCTTGCTGGATTACCAATAGTTAGAGGTGGTATTGTATTTATTGAGTCCTTAGTTATGGGTGTTAAAATACTTGGATATTCTGCTGATTTTTTTGAAACAGAGGATCAGGAACCATCTAAGTTTGATAAGTGGTTAGAAGAAAAACTTGGAGACAATTTTGCAAAGGTAGCTGTGGCTATTTCGGTAGTAGTTTCGCTTGCCTTGTCGATAGGGCTGTTTTTCTTTTTGCCGGCGTTGATTTCTCAATATTTATCACCTTTATTTTCAGAGAGTAGTAGGGTTATGAACCTTATAGATGGTATTATTAGAATTATAATATTACTTTTATATATGTTTGGAATATCCTTTATAAAGGATATACATAGAGTTTTCCAATATCATGGAGCAGAACATAAGACAATAAATTGTTATGAGAGTGGTGCAGACGTTACAATTGAAAATGTTATGAAAGCATCAAGATTTCATAAAAGATGTGGAACAAACTTTGTATTTATAGTAGTTGCAGTAAGTATAATAGTTTTAGTTTTAATAAATGTCGATACTTTTTGGCTTAGGATAGGTGTTAGACTTTTGACACTTCCACTTATTGCGGGTATATCATATGAGATACTTAAATTATTTGGAAAATTCGACAATGGAATGATAAATATACTTTCTTTCCCTGGTATGATGCTTCAAAGAATAACTACCAAGGAGCCTGATGAGAGTCAAGTTGAAGTGGCGATTGCTTCATTTATGGCTGTTCTAAAAACGGATGAGTGGGAAGTAAGCCAAGAAAATAATGATAATGGAGCAAGTCAGGAAGGAAAAGATGATAATAAAAGAGCTTCTTGAGAAAGCTAAAGAAAGAGCCGGTATTAAAGGTAAGGAATTTGATTTGTATGAAGTCGATGCATACTGGCTTTTATCAGAAATTACTGGTCTTAGCAGAATGACTTTGTCTTTAGATAAACAGCAAGAAATTCGTTGTGAAGATGTAGCCAGCTTTGAAAAGATGTTTGAAAGACGACTTGCTGGAGAACCTATACAGTATATTATAGGCTCGTGGGAATTTATGGGGCTTAAATTTTTCGTTAATGAAAATGTTCTCATACCGAGACTTGATACAGAGATTTTAATTGATTATATACTAAATAATATATTACAAAATGATGATATTTTTATTGATATGTGTACTGGGAGTGGTTGTATCGGAATAAGTTTACTTGTTCTTTCGGAAGCGAAAAAGGCAAGTTTGGTTGATATAAGCAAACCTGCTTTAGAGATAGCAGAAAAAAATGCCAAGCTTAATTCGGTTTATGATAGAGTTTCGATAATAGAGAGCGATTTGTTTGAAAATATAGCTGAGGACAAGGTGGATTTTATAGTTAGTAATCCTCCTTATATTAAAAGAAATGTGATTAATACACTCTCTGAAGAAGTTAAAAAAGAACCTACTTTAGCTCTTGATGGTGGCGAAAGCGGACTTAATTTTTATGAAAAAATAGTAGCTAATAGTAGAAATTATCTTAAAAATGGTGGGAATCTTATTTTTGAAATTGGACACGACCAAGCTGAAGGTGTAAGTGAAATTTTGAGACTAAATGGATTTAAAAATATAGAAGTTATAAAGGATTTAGCGAATTTAGATAGAATAGTGAAAGGGACTTATAATGTTTGAAAAATTAGAAGATTTGTTGGGTAAATATAAAGATTTATCTATGATGATTAGCGACCCGAATGTCATTGAGGATATGAATAGGTGGAAGGCTCTTATGAAAGAACATTCTGATATGACACCTATTGTAGAAACATATAAAAAGTACAAGTCTACAAAAGATACTATAGCTGAAAGCAAAGAGATGCTTGAAATAGAGACGGATGAAGATATGAGGGAACTCGTAAAAGAGGAACTTTCTGAGGCTAAGGATGAACTTGTAGGGCTTGAAGAAGAATTAAAAATACTTCTCTTACCCAAAGACCCTAATGATGACAAAAACGTTTTCGTTGAAATTAGAGCGGGAGCTGGTGGTGATGAGGCAGCCTTATTTGCTACTGAACTTTACAAGATGTATAGTCACTACGCTGATAGTAGAAGATGGAAGAGTAGCATAGTTTCACTTAGCGAAAACGGTTTGGGTGGCTTTAAAGAAGTTGTCTTTGAGATTGATGGAAAGGGAGCGTTTAGTAGACTCAAGTACGAGAGTGGTACTCATAGAGTTCAAAGAGTTCCAGCAACGGAATCAAGTGGACGTATTCATACATCAACAGTTACAGTTGCTATGATGCCGGAAGTTGAAGACGTAGAAGTAAACCTTGATATGAACGAAGTTAGAATTGACGTTTTTAGAGCATCTGGAAATGGTGGACAGTGTGTAAATACAACCGATTCAGCAGTTAGGGTGACACACTTACCAACAGGCTTGGTAGTATCTTGTCAAGACGGTAAGAGCCAGCTTAAAAATAGAGAAAAGGCACTTAAAGTTCTTAAGTCAAGGCTTTATGAAATGGAGCTTAGCAAGAGACAAAGCGAGCAAGCTGATATAAGAAAAAGTCAAGTTGGTACTGGAGATAGAGCAGAGAAAATAAGAACTTACAACTTCCCTCAAGGTAGGGTAACAGACCACAGAATTAAGCTAACACTTCATAAGTTAGAGCAGATTCTAAGCGGGGAATTAGACGAGATTATTGATAGCTTGATAACAGCAGATAGGGCAGAAATGCTAAAGAATTTGGAATAAAGACATAAAGTAATATAAAAAGGCGAGTCATTCATTGATTCGCCTTTAGAATGTATTATTATCTCAAAAACTGTTCAATTTCCCTTGGATAATTTTCGCAAAGGTCTGCTAGCATTAAATATTGAAGTTCAAAGTTCAAGTTTAGTTCTGTATATTCATTTTTTAGGTCTTCAGTATACTTAGCTAGTTCTGAGTGAAATTTTTTAACAAAATCATCAGAAGTATTTGGTAAAACTACTGCAAATACTTCCCCGTAAACACGAACAGTTAGATCAAAACCGCTTATCATGGATTTGATTTTTTCTGATAAATTTTTTATTATTTTATCTCCTACCTCATATCCTAATTTATCATTTATATTTTTCATATCTTTAATTGTTATTTTTTCCGTTGCTATAGGCAGATAGCTGTAATCGGAAAATTTTTGTATTGCCCCTACAAAACTAGACCAATTTAAAAATCCACTTAGGACATCATAATTGCTCAGATAATTAAGGGCGTTGCTCATTGATTTTAAGCTTGAAATATTTTTTTGTAAGAAGAAGTATTCTCCCTTGTGGTAGATTATCTTAGTTTCAAACACTAGGTTTTCAGTTCCATTAAAATGACTGTGAGAAAAAATTGAACCACCCTTTTTGATTGTTTCCTTAATGTCATTACAATAGTCAGTTGGGAAAACTTCAAAAATATTATTATCTAAGAGAGAAACGTCTTTTTCGCTTAAATCAGAATTTCCAAGACAAAAATTAATGTAAAGATTTTCATCAGTTGAAAAAACTAGGTCGTCTATAGATCTAAGAAAAGTTGTAGTCTTATCTAGGTTAGAACGGAACTTAGCCATTTTAAACTCATTATCTGTTATGTCATTAAGACGAATAAATAAGGTATAGTTACCGTCAAGTTGAACTATTTTTTCAATGCTATTAAAGACCTTAATAAAGCCGTTTGAATATGTTATTTTTAGTTTGGAATCTTCATATTCAAAGTCTGCATCTACTTTAAAAACATCATATACAGACTTTATGTCCTCATGATTTTTATCATTCTTTAGTATTTTGTAAAATGTGTCATTTGAATATTTAATAACGCCAAATTGGTCAAAAAATACAATACCATCATTATCTTTCTTGTAAATGGAGTTTAGATTGTCAAAAGTACTTTGACTTAGTTTGTTTCTTTTTTTGTTTTTAGTTAGTATCTTGGCGTATTTTTTAATAAATTCATCTAAAAATATTTTAAAATCCATAATGTTCTCCTAAAGTGTAAGTACATTATAACATAAAAAAGGGAGATGTTTTAATTAAAATTTTTAATGCTTTCTATTTCCGTCTTTATCAAAATTTTACCTTAGAGCTCTTTTAATAAAGAAAATAGGTATTATTAAATTTTTTTGATTTTTCATTGTATTTTTTTCTACGAAAGTAAAATATTATTGTTTATTTTATTATACTAAGGGATGTGGGATTTATGCAATATTAAAATGCAAGTAGTGAATTTATTGACAAAGCTTTTATACAAATTAGGAATGAGATTTCGAATTTGTATAAAAAGTTATATATTAGGTATAAGATGAGCTTAATAAATATCATATTAACTAGCTTTATGTTATAATGTACCTATAAGATATTTAGCAAGTGAGGTCTTTATGAGAAAGAAATTAATTGCTGCTATTGATATTGGTTCAAGAGCGGTAAGAATGAAAATTGGGGAGATTAATAAGAGTGGCGATTTTAGGGAATTAGAATCTTTTTCTAAGCCACTTCCTTTAGGGCATAACACGTTTTTGAATAAAAAAATTGATTTTAAAACTGTTGATATGCTCTGCGATGTCTTGCATAATTTTAAGCAAGTTATTGATGGATATGGCATTGAAAATTATAGCGTTATGGCTACAAGTGCCATAAGGGAAGCCACTAACAAAAATTATATAATTGACCAGATTACAATTAGGACTGGGCTTAAGGTAGAGGTAATAGATAATAGTGAAGAACAGTTTATTACTTCTAAGGCTATTATGCGTAATTTGGAAAACTTTTCAAATCTAGCAAACGATGGTGTTCTTATCGTTGTAATCGGTGGTGGTTCTATCCAGATTACCTCGTATAAAAATGAAAAGTTAACATCTAGTAATAATCTTAAATTGGGTGCGCTTAGAATAAGGGAGCTTTTAGAACCTATTGGGCAAAAGAGTTTGATGTATAAGGATGTTTTTAATGAGTACATTGAGCTTCACTTGCGTAAGCTTGAAGAAATAAAAGAAAATAATTATAAACATCTTGTTGTAGTAGGTGGAGAGATAGATATTATACGCGAGATGGTGGGCAAGAGTGATAGGTTAATAAGTAAAAAGGATATATCTAGACTTTATGAGAAGGTGAGAGATATGTCGGTGGATGAGTTGGTAAGAAAGTATAAGATAGCAAGTAGTAATGCTAGTTTACTATTTCCGTCACTAGTACTTTTAAAACAGTTTATAGATGTTGTCGATGGCGAGGAAATAATAGCTCCTAAGGGTTCTATGGTTGATGGGATAGTGAGAAGAATATACGAAGAAATGTATTCCTTAGCTTCTGATGAAAAAATAATAGAAGATATTGTTACTGATGCCAAAGTTTTAGCTAGAAGATATGGTTGTGATGAAAGGCATTATAAATATGTTGAGGACGTTTCGTATCAACTACTTAAAAAATTATCTAAGGTTCATGGACTAAAAAGAGAAGCTCTACTATTGAGGCTTTCTTCAATTCTTTGTGATATGGGGGATATGGTTTCAATAGTTGATAATAGCGAGAAGTCTTATAAAATGATAAATATGTCAGATATTTTTGGTATGTCTAGGGAAAATATGGAGATATTAGCCTTGGTTAGCAAGTATAGTGGTGATTTGATTCCGCGAGATTCAAATACAGATTTTTCCACAGTAAAAAGAAAAAACAGGGTAACTGTTGCTAAGTTAATAGCGATTATTAAGTTAGCGAAAGCTTTGGATATGACTAGAAAGCAAAAAATCAACATTAAGTCTATAAAGTTAAAGGACAGAATGTTGGTAATAAAGGCTAGTAGTAAGGTTGATACGACTTTAGAGGAATGGGATTTTTCAGTTAAATCAAAGTATCTCAAAGAGGTTTTTGGAATAGATACAAAGTTAATTGTAAAGAAGGAGTTTTAGAATGGATTTAAACGCATATAATTTATACGAAAATAGAGAGCTTTCTTGGCTTAGTTTTAATCATAGAGTTTTGGAAGAAGCTAAGAATTTAGAAAATCCAATTTTGGAACGTGGAAAGTTTTTGGCAATAGTTAGTTCCAATTTAGATGAGTTCTTTATGGTAAGGGTTGCATCTTTAAAGGAGCAGGTGAAGGCGGATTATAATAAGGCTGATTTTTCAGGAATGACTCCAAGTATGCAATTAGAGGCTATAAGCGAGAGAACTCACAAGATGGTAGAGGAACAGTATAACAGCTATACTAGAAGTTATGTTCCAATGCTAAAAAAGGCAGGAATAGAAATTTTAGAAACAAAGGAATTAAATGCAGAACAAAAAAAATATATAAAAAGATATTTTAAAGACTTTGTGTATCAGGTGCTAACCCCGCTTGCGGTTGATTCATCAAGACCTTTTCCACATATTCTTAACAAGTCTTTGAACGTAGCTGTCCTACTTAAAAAAGATGGTAAAAATCAGTTTGCAACTGTTCAGGTTCCATCCGTTTTGCCGAGATTTGTAAAATTGCCAGCTAGTTCAGAAGATAAAAAATCTTTTATTTTGCTAGAAAACATAATAATAGAATTTATTGAAGACCTTTTCTTAGGTTGTGAAGTTAGCAGTGCAAGTCCTTATAGACTTACAAGAAATGGCGACTTGCAGGTAGATGAAGATGAGGCTAACGATCTTCTTTTAGAGATAGAAAAATCACTTAAAAAGAGAAAATGGGGCGAGGCTATTAGGCTTGAAGTTAGTAGAAATATAGATAAAAAATTATTTAAAAAACTTAATAATGCGGTAGGTGTTGATAAGGAAGATATATACTATATCAATGGCCCTATTGATATTACGTTCTTGATGAAGTTATCATTTTTGAAAGGGTATGACCACCTAAGGTTTGAAAAATTCTCCCCAATAGTCAATGAGAAATTATCCGATATGACTTCTATTTTTAGAGCCATAAGAGAGGAAGATGTTTTGCTTTCTCACCCATTTGATAGTTTTGAACCAGTCGTTGATTTAATTAAAAAAGCTGCTATGGATAAGAAAGTTTTGGCTATAAAACAAACTCTTTATAGAGTTAGTGGGGACAGTCCTATTATTCAGGCGCTTGCAGTTGCGGCAGAGAGTGGTAAGCAGGTAACGGTTCTGGTTGAGCTTAAGGCGAGGTTTGATGAAGAGAATAATATTGCTTGGGCGAGAAGACTTGAGAAAGCTGGTTGCCATGTTATTTATGGTTTGGTTGGTCTTAAAACTCATAGTAAGGTTACATTGATAGTTAGAAGGGAAGATTCTGGAATTAAGCGTTATGTTCACCTTGGCACAGGAAACTACAATGATACTACCGCTAAACTCTATACTGATATGGGTCTACTTACAGCAAATGAAATAATAGGCTCTGATGTTTCGGCTATATTTAATACTATTACTGGTTATTCTGAACCGCCAAAGTTAAGACTTCTTACTATGGCACCAACTGGGCTTAGGGATAGATTTTATAGTTTGATAAATAGAGAGACTGAGAACGCTAAGGCTGGTAAGCCTGCAAGTATTATTGCGAAGATGAATTCCTTGTGCGATCAGGGAATAATTAAAGAACTTTACAAGGCTTCTATGGCTGGCGTTAAAATTCACTTAATCGTTAGGGGAATTTGCTCTCTAGTTCCAAATGTAGAAGGAATTAGTGAAAATATTACAGTTAGTAGCATAGTTGGTAAGTACCTAGAGCATAGCAGGGTTTATATTTTCCACAACGGAGGAAATGAAGAAATCTACTTATCAAGTGCCGACTGGATGCCTAGAAATCTAAATAGGAGGGTAGAACTTTTATTCCCTATACTTTCTGAAGAAATTAAGGATAGGATAAACAATATAATCGACTTGCAACTTAGAGATACGATTAAGAGCAAGGTTAAGAATGAGAACAATGAATATTTGAGAATAGATAGGCGTGGTAAGGAATTGATTAATTCACAAAGGGCGTGTGAGCTTCTTGCCATGAAAGAAAAATTAGAATTTGAAATAATGGAAGAACAGCAGATTTTTAGACCAGCTATGGCACCTGAAGAAATATAATTTGAAAGGAATAAGATGGAATTATACAAAAAACACGAACTTTATGTTATAAAAAAGGCTTTAAGCACCTATTTTTTAGGAAAAGATAAAGAAAATATATATGAGAGCTATATAGTAAAAGGAATAGATAGTAAGGTGCTTTCTGATTTTGAGATTGGAGACTTGGTGGAATGTTATTTTTACATTGGCAAGGATAAAAAAGAGCACATTACCTTGAAAAAACCTATTATCGAGATGGGTGAGATAGGCTTATTAAAGTGTCAAGGAATAGGGAAAGTTGGAGCCTTTTTTGACTTGGGATATGAAAAGGATGTTATGATGCCTTTTATCGAAAAGGTGACAGATTTTCACGAAGGAGATGAAGTTTTAGTTAAGTTATACTTAGATAAGACAGGCAGACCTTGTGTTACTCAGAAGATAAAAAAACACCTTGAAGAAGTAGAAAAATACAAGTTAGGTGATGAAGTAGATGGAACAATTTATATGATAGATGAGGAACAGGGGGTCTTTGTAGCCTTAGAGGATAAATATTTTGGATTAATACTTACAAACGAGATGATGCCAAATATGAAACTCGGAGACAAGTTAAGGGTAAGAGTAAATAAGGTGCGGGAAGATGGAAGATACAATGTAACAGCGAGTAAGAGGATACATGTTCAGATGGATGAAGATAGCGAAAATTTGCTGAAGTTCATTGAAGAAAATGGAGGCTTTTTACCTTTTGATGACAAGACTGATAGCGAAGTAATAAAGCAGAACTTCAGCATGAGTAAAAGGGCTTTCAAAAGGGCGATAGGAAGGCTTCTAAAAAATAAAAAAATTGTCTTAGAAGACAAGGGTGGAATAAAGTTAATATAAGAATAAAGAGTCGATAAGGTCTAGCTAATCTTATCGATTTTTTTATTTAATATCATTATTTTCATTAACTTAAATATATAAAGTTTTTTTCATTATTACCCGATATAGTATTAGTTGTAAAATACATGAATGGAGGTATACATGAAAAAGAACAAAAAACAAGATGCAATCAAAAAGACAGTAAAGAGAAAGTCAGTTAAGTTAAAGTTTATGATTGCGTGTATAACTATATCTGTTGTACCTATGCTTATACTGGGAGCTGTAATTTATGCTAACAATGTATCAAAAGCTATTAGTTCTTTTGATAGACAATTAGATAATGAGATTGTAGAAGTTGATAATGGACTGACGTCATATTTTGATGCAATTTTTTCTCAAGTTACAACTGTAGCTCAGATGAATGAACTTAGAGGTATGGATAGCAGAATAACTGAATACATTACTAAAAAACCTGATACTGCTGAGGGTAAAATAACTATGAGACCAGAAAGTAGTAATCAATATGAGAGGGAATTATTTTATACATTTAAGAGAATAAAGGACAATAATCCGTATTTATTTTCTGTTGCTATTGGTGTTGAGGAAAATGGTGGTTTTCTGATGTATCCTACTTCAGATAGAAAGCCAAACTATGATGCAAGGGAAAGAGGTTGGTACAAGTTGGCGAAAGAGTCTAGTACAGGAAAAGCGATTTCAGACTTGTATGTATCATCTGATGGCTCTTCTTCAATAGAAATGTTAAATGCTGTTACAAATAAAAATGGTAACTTTGTAGGGGTTTTAGATTTTTCTCTTGACCTTAAAGAATTTCAGAATAAAATCAATGAAGTGAAAATTGCAAACACTGGTTTTATACTTGTTTTAGACAAGTCAGGAAATATTATTTCGCATAGGAATCCTGAATATATTGGAAAGAAAATAGAAGATTTAGGAATAGCTGCTTACCCTGATGTAAATAATTTATCTAAGGATAAAATTACTTTCTATGATGAAAATGATGGAAAGAAATATGTTATGAAGACTTATCCTTCGAAGAGTGAATTTTTGGGTTGGACATATATTACAGTTATTGATGAAAATGAAGTGAGTGCAATAACTATGCAAAAAGATTTGTTGACACTGCTTATAATAGTTATGCTGGCTGTATCTATACTTTCTTTGAGTTTATCACTAAAATTTACGCATGATGTTGTTACACCACTGAAAGTTATTAGACAATCATTAGATAAAATAGCTAATTATGACCTTGATACAAGTAAAGAACGTGAGTTAGGTAAGAAGTGGAATAATTATTCAGGTGAGGTAGGAGATAGTATTAGGGCAATAAACAAAGTGGTTAATAACTTACAAGAAATTGTTGCTAGTATTATAAGTCATGCTGATAACACAGAATATACAGCACAGGTGTTGACTGAAGTAATTAGAAAAACAAGTGATAGTGCGAGAGATGTTTCAAGTGCTATGGGTAATATTTCAGATGGTGCAAGCAGTCAGGCACATGATACTACAGATGCAGCTATGAATATTGAAGAAAACAGTCGTTCACTAGGTGAGATGATAGAAGTTATAGGTGACTTAAAGAACGCTACTTATGATATTGCAGACAAAAAAGAAGAAGGTAAGGAAGCGTTAAATGATTTAGCCACATTAATAGATGATATTAAAGAAGAGGCTGTATTTGTTAATAAAATAATTTTAGAAACAAATGAAAATGCTGAAAATATTTCTAAGGCTTCAGAAATGATACAATCTATTGCTGACCAAACGAACTTGCTTGCTCTTAATGCTGCGATTGAGGCTGCTAGAGCTGGAGAAGCTGGACGAGGTTTTGCGGTAGTTGCCGATGAGATAAGGAAATTAGCGGAAGACTCTACTAAGTTTACTGAAGAGATACGAGCTATTATTGAAGGACTTAAAGACAAATCTCAAAAAGCTGTAAACAGAATGGAAAAAGTAGGTAATATAGTTGAGGAACAAGGAAATCAAACTATTATAACTCAAAATAAGTTTGTTGAGATTGAAGATGTTGTCGAAAAGAGCAAGAATATAGTTGATAAAATTAGCGATAACTCTGCTTCTATTGAAGAAAAGAATAATCAAATTATAGGAGTTATCAATAACTTATCTGCCATAGCACAGGAAAACGCGGCGACGACAGAAGAAGCAAGCATGAGTGTAAAAACTCAAACTACTTCTCTTAATGAGATATCTACCGCTAGCGATAACCTAGCAAATATAGCAAGTCAGCTTCAGAATGAAGTGGCACGCTTTAATTTAGAATAAGGATAGATAAAAATAATAGGTTTTAATAATGAGAACTGTTGTGATTCGATATTTAGTCTATGAAAAAGGCTAAATAATCTGCCTAAAATAGAAGGACTAACAACAGTTCTCGATTTAATTTTAGATTTTTTGTGCTAAATGAAATCCGATATTCCCATTAGGTAGACAATATATTTTCGGTATAATTTTTTATGGGAAAATAATATCGGAATTAATGGAAAGGCACAACAGTTCTCTGTATTAATTAAATTTAATGTTTATAGATTCTGAGAAAATATAATTTTAGCCTAAAATTATAGCCATGTATTCCTTGCATCGTAATAAAATCCGTAAGGAGTGAAGTTTAAAATTCGTAAAAAATCGTATGTTTGAGCCACAAGTAAAAAAGTTTATTAAATAATTATAGAGGCGAGTTTACGATTTTTAGAATTATAAACAAACGAGTAGGATTTTAACGTGGCAAGGGAAGTTTCTTTTGCTTCGTTTTCTTTGCTTACAAAGAAAATGAAGAACTCTATTACATCTTTTCTACCGTATCTATTCCAAGTAAATCAAGACAAGTTTTTAGTAAGTCCCTAGTTAGCGTCAATAAGCTCATAAATGAAGCCCTCTTTACCTTATCATCTTCATTTAGTATGTGGTTATTATGGTAAAAGCTATTAGACAAAGTAGCTAATTCATAAACGTAGTCCGCTATTATGTGTGGAGCTCTTAGTTTAACCGCACCATCTAAGCTTGCTTTGAACTCATCTATCTTAAGTATTAAATCTCGAGTCGAATCATTCATATCAGCTATTATATCAGCTGGCTTAAAACCTTCTTCTTCTAATTTGCTTAGAATGTTGTTGATTCTAACGTAAGAGTATAAGATGTAAGGTCCAGTTTTTCCTTCAAATGATGAGAATTTTCCTAAGTCAAATATGTAGTCTTTATTTCTATCATTAGAAAGGTCTGCGAATTTAAGTGTTGCCATTCCAACTACATCTGAAGTTTTTTCTATATCGAGTCCTTCACGACCTTTAATTTTTTCTTTTGCGTTGTCACGTACCATATTTAGAAAATCATTTAGCTTTAAGATTCCGCCATCTCTAGTTTTGAAAGGTTTTCCATCTGGTCCATTCATAGTACCAAATCCAAGATGCTCTAATGATGTGTTTTCACCACTTATTTTACTATCCTTAGCACATCTAAATACTTGAGTGAAGTGAGTCGATTGACGTGAGTCAACAACGTATAGAATATAATCAGGATTTTCGTCTTTCATTCTTTGATATATGGTCGCAAGGTCGGTAGTTCCATAAAGAATAGAGCCATCAGATTTGATTATGATAATAGGTGGAATTTCCTTTTTATCATCCTCTCTGCTAACATCTACAACCATTGCTCCATCACTTTCGTAAAGTGAACCATTATCTTTTAGTATACCAATAACGTCATCAATGTATTCGTGGCAGTCGCTTTCGCCAAGCCACAAATCAAATTCTACGTTTAATTTATCATATATTCCTTTTATATCCTTTATAGAAAGGTCAACAAAGTGCTTCCACAAGGCTCTGTATCCAGCCTTACCATTTTGTAAATCAAAAGTAGCTTTTTTAGCTCTTTCTTTATACGCCTCATCTTCTTTACTCTTAGCGCTTGCTATAGGATATATATTTTCTAACTCCTCAAAGCTAAAAGGTGCCTCTTTTGGATACTCTCCCTCAAAATCTTCGTCGAAGTATGGGAGCTCGGGGTACATTAATTTTACTTCTTCTATTATCATACCCATCTGAAGTCCCCAGTCGCCTAGGTGAACATCGCCGATAACGTCGTAACCGTAAAATTTAAGTATACGTTTAATTGATTCGCCGATTATCGCAGGTCTTAAATGCCCTATGTGAAGTGGCTTAGCAACGTTTGGTCCACCGTAGTCAATTACTACTTTTTTGTTTCCTTCTTTAGCTATTCCAAAACGCTCATCACCAAGTATTTTATTAATATGATTTGCGATGTACTCATCTTTTAAATTAATATTTATAAATCCAGGATTTATAGCCTCTATTGAAGAAAAAATATCACTATCAATATTTTCTAGCACGTTTTTAGCTATCATAATTGGTGCCATTTTATATTGCTTTGCAGCTCTTAAACTACCATTGCATTGGAATTGGCATAAGTCTTTCCTATTAGAAATTACAACATCACCATAGGATCTGTCATATCCAGCTTTTTCAAAAGCAACGCCTAAAATTTTACTAAGTTCATTTGTTATCATTACGAGAACTCCTTTTCTATTATTAGCTACATTATAAGGTATCTTTAATAAAAGTTCAAATTACTTT